>Ga0105046_10001589_pt1 | contig 35101 bp, 24 predicted proteins | sample MAT03_FD_78385 | JGI IMG/M metagenome (GOLD analysis project Ga0105046, IMG submission 78385) | Freshwater microbial communities from Lake Fryxell liftoff mats and glacier meltwater in Antarctica - MAT-03 (megahit assembly) | ecosystem: Environmental > Aquatic > Freshwater > Ice > Liftoff... | reverse complement strand
TTTTGCCGTCATCCGTCCCATCTTTTTCGTTAAATAGCGCGGCTATTCGCCTCAAAAGATAGTTGGCTGACGCCAAAATAATTGGCCTGAAATTGGAAACTTATTTTGACACCGTTCCTAAATAAGCCCGGTGTCTTACCTTCGGCTTTTGAAATAATTGATACAACATGATTTTTAACTTAGCTGAACACAATTCCATTGCCAATCAATTCGTAGCGGAGCTGCGCCATATCGAGATTCAGAAAGACCGGATGCGTTTCCGCCGCAACCTGGAACGCGTTGGCGAAGTGCTGGCCTATGAAATTTCGAAAAAGCTGGATTACATCCCGAGCGAGATAGAAACGCCGCTAGGTATTGCCATTGCCAGGCAGCCGACGCAGCGTATAGTACTGGCTACAATCCTGCGCGCAGGGCTGCCGTTTCACCAGGGCATGCTGAATTATTTCGATCAGTCCGACAACGCATTTGTCTCCGCCTACCGCCGCCAGCACAAAGACGGGAGTTTCGTCATTCAGCTCGATTACGTCAGTACCCCGAATCTCGACGATTGTATATTGATCCTCTGTGATCCGATGCTTGCCACGGGCGCTTCCGTCAACCTGGCGCTACAAGAACTCAGCCGATTTGGTTTGCCTGCCGCTATCCACGTTGCAACGGTGATTGCGAGTACTTTCGGGATGGAAGCCGTACGCAAGCAACACCCGAAAGCGAGCCTGTGGATGGGCGCGCTGGATGAAGAACTAACGGCCAAATCCTTTATTGTACCGGGTTTGGGCGATGCGGGCGACCTGGCATACGGGGAAAAACATTAGGCCGGGGGCATCACCCCGTGGAAACGCAATAAATGATTGGGCGCCTGTTCGTTGTACAGGCATACAATGAGTGTGTTTCGCTGGCTGGCGTCGTTTGGGAAAAGAATTTTAAGCGGATTATGGAGGTATCCGCGTTCGGCAAACAGGTCTAGTTGCCGGGTTCTCGGACGGCGAAATAACTTCAATTCCTCCGCAGTCGCCGGTATCGGGACATCTCCGTAACCTTCTTCCTGCAAAAACTGTTTGACCATCTCATACGTATACGCCAACTTTGAGCCCGCAAAAATGCTGCGGTATTCCCAACCGTCGCTGTAGCCGCCGAGGTATTCCTGCCCCGATCCTGGAAATACTTCGCGGACCGGTACATGAGGCTCCGCCGGCGCTTCTACCTGCCGGACGTCTTCTACCTCTATTTCAAAACCGAATTCGTCGTACACTGCTGTTAGGTTTGAGGCAAAAATACATAAATTGTTTTAAACTAAACAAGTTCCGAAAAATTAACAACATTTGTTTGTATTCCCTTTTATTCCCGGAGACTGCAAAATACTAAACTACTGTCCTTCATGACCGCACACCTGCTGACGATCGGCGATGAAATACTCATCGGCCAGATCGTAGACACAAATTCAGCCTGGATGAGCCAGGCCCTTAACGAACATGGAATCCGCGTTTGCGGCAAAAGCAGCGTCGGCGACGTCCAACGCGAGATCGTCGCCGGAATAGAACATGCCGCTGTTGGAGTCGATGTGGTGATCATGACGGGCGGTCTTGGCCCCACGAAAGACGATATTACCAAAAAAACCCTGGCCGATTTATTCGGATGCGTCCTCGTTTTTCATCCGGAAACCCAGGCTCGAATCGAAGCCTATTTCACCAAAATCGGTCGCCCTTTTCCGCAGGCTTTGCTGGAGCAGGCTACCTTGCCGGATTGTGCGACGATCCTCACCAACAGGGTCGGCACCGCGCCGGGTATGTGGTTCGAGTGGGACGGCAAAGTGTATATTTCCTTGCCGGGCGTTCCCTGGGAAATGGAATCGCTGATGGAGCATGAGGTCATTCCGCGTTTAAAAGCCCGATTTAAGGCCAGCCCGATCGTACATCGCACGATATTGACTGCAGGCGAAGGTGAAAGCAATATCGCCAAGCGCATCGAAGCGCTCGAAGACAGCCTGCCGGGTAACATAAAACTAGCCTATCTTCCGGCATTGGGTCAGGTCCGGCTGCGCCTCACCGGTACCTGGTTGGGGCCCTTGACACCCGATGCGGAACAACAACTGGCGAGCCTGGTCGACGAAAAAAAAGGCGAATTAGTCTCGCTGCTTCCCGATCTGATCTATGGTTATGAGGACGAAACGCTCCAGCAGGTTGTTGGAAAAATACTGATAGCGCAGGGCAAACAATTCGGCACCGCAGAAAGCTGCACCGGTGGGTATGTGGCGCATCTGATCACAACCGTTCCCGGTTCTTCCAACTATTTTCCGGGTTCAGTGGTGACCTATTCTTACGACATGAAAACCAAATTGCTGGGTGTAAAGCCGGAAACGCTGCAACGCTATGGTGCGGTCAGTGAAGAAACGGTGCGGGAAATGGCCCTCGGCGCCCTCGATACGCTGGGGGTGGATATCAGCCTGTCCATCTCCGGTATTGCCGGGCCCGATGGGGGCACGCCCGGGAAACCAGTCGGCACAGTTTGGATGGCGGTTGCGGACCGGCGACGGAGCGTTACCCAAAAACAAATATTCGGACGCGACCGGATCAAAAATATTCAACTGACCGGAACGTATGCCCTGAATTTAGTGCGGAAATTTTTATTGGGGGAGGTTTAGAGGGTTTAGAATTTATAAGCCTAATTCTTTCCCGGCGATCTTCGTTAAGCCGCCTGTGACTTTGGAGGCAAGTTTTACAGCAAAAGCGTACTGCTTGTATTTGCGTTTGAATTTCGGCGCAAGATCGATCAAGTCTTTGAGATAAGGTTTTTGCACGACCCGAACACCCAGCGAAATTTTTTCAGTGAGATTGAGTTTGCCTTGCCATTGCTCGCTTTCGCGCAGTATTTTATCCATCGCGGCCTCGTTTTGGTCGTGGTACTTTTGCACGTACTTGACACCTTTGACGGGATTGGCAAACTTTAGGTCTTCTTTCATAAATTGCACGTAATCCTGGATCAGGCCGTCTAGTTTTTGTTCGGGGGGCGACTTGCTGTCGGCCAGGCGTTGAAGGTTTTGTCGGTGATCAGCCAGCCAGCGGTTTTGTTTCCACGCGGCGCAGCCGGTGTTGCCAAGCAGCAGGGCTGTAAAAAGAAAAAATATAAGGTGTTTTTTCATAACGGGAAATGTTGTTACCACAAAGGCCAGAAAATGAAAAATAAACGTTGTGTCCTTCGCGCTCACTTTTGACCACTTGAATGCGGCCCATCCAAACGTTCGGTTTCTTGTGTTATTTTCCAATATCCTTTTAACATTTCAAGATACGCATGCATCCTGACGTACAAACCTATTACGAGCAAACCAGTTTTGATTACCGCGCAATTTGGAACAACCGCGACAACCTGGCGATACATTTCGGGTATTACGACGAACATGCCGGCAAGCACCAGGATGCCTTGCAAAATATGAACCGTGCCCTGGCCGATTTGGCCGGCGTACAGGCCGGCGAAAGGGTGTTGGATGCCGGTTGCGGCATGGGTAGCGCCTGTTTTTGGCTGGCGGCACAGCGTCACGCACATGCCACGGGCATCAGTATCGTGGCCAGCCAGATATCTGCATGCCTGCGCACAAAAGCGAAACGACGGGTCGAAGACGTCACTTTCGAGCAAGCGGATTATTGCCACATGCCTTTTGCCGATGGGTCCTTCGATGTGGTGTGGGCCTGTGAAAGCGTGTGCCATGCGGCTGAAAAAATGGATTTTTTCCGCGAAGCCTTCCGGGTTTTACGTCCCGGCGGCCGCTTGGTAATGGCCGATTTTATTCGCGCAGCGCGCCCCGTCTCCTCACATGGAGAAGATTTATTGACAGCCTGGCTGCGCCCCTGGGCCATTACCGACATCGATACGGCTGGCGACTACCTGGAATACGCCCGCTGTGCCGGGTTTCAGACAGCCGACATGCGCGATGTGACTCCTAATGTTGGTATTTCATTGCGCAACCTGCACGATCTTTGCACGAAATGGCTGCCATATGGCAAAATCATGCGTTTTTTCCGGATTGTCAATGATGTACGCCTGAACAATGTGCGTGCCTCCATCTCCCAATATGAAGCTTTACAGGCCGGCGCCTGGTTTTACGGGATGTTGCTGGCGAAGAAGCCGGAGCGCGGAATTCATTCCGCTTTAAAAAGCGATTGATTTTTAAGGCGGAATAATTGAAGTTATTTTTATTAAAGCATTGGTAAGGAACGGTGTTTTGAACTCAGTTGCGCATCCAATGAATTTTAAACACAGAGGAACATAGGACACATAAACGTAGCGTACACAAAAAATACCTGGTTTTGGTGTACGCTACGTCTATGTGTCCTATATGCCTATGTGTTTAATATGAAGATGTGTGTTATTCACCAGACGCGCCGTGGGTGAATAACTGCGTTTTAAAAAATAACTTCAATAATTCCGCCCTCCGGCATAAAAAGAGCGCGCCGTCCCGAATTTCGGAACGGCGCGCTCTTTTATGCTGAAAAGGAATAGGTAAGGTTAAAACTTCGTGATTTTCAAAGTTTTAACATCGCCGCTGCCAAATTTAATCCGAACCAGGTAAAGGCCTTCCGGCAGATCCTTCATCGGAATATCGAGTTGCTGGATCGTTCCCTGCGGGATCGTCACCGTGTTCAATACCTTGCCGTTTGTAGCCACGATCGTGATCGTAACGTCCGACTCATATTTCATGGCGTTGCGTATGTACAAGGCATCGGTTGCCGGGTTGGGGAAGATCGAGATGGCGTCGTTGGAGGTGATGCTCATATCGATTGATTTCACCTCGGAAAAAGCGTCTACACCATTGGCGCTGGAGCGTTTGATGCGGTAGAAGTTTTTACCGTTGGCCGGTGTTTGGTCCACTGCCGTATAATCATTTGGCGCCACAGGATCCTGTTTGCCCATTACGGTTGAAATGGCATCCCAATCTATTTCATCGACCGAATGCTGCACCGTGTACAGGTATTGTGTAGCTTCCGGGATCGTCTTCCAACTGATTTGTACGACATTGAGTTCATTGTTCGGGTTCACCGAGAGGTTCTGGATGAAAGAACCGCAATCGGGCGAACCGGCCGGAAGCACCGTAACTTTTACGATGTTCGATTCGAGGAACGTGATGCAGTTTTCCCGGCGGGCGCAACGCATAAAGTAGGACGTTTCGAACAATGGACCGGCCTGGTACGTGGCGCTGTTTGCACCCGGAATACCCATCCAGGTGGGTGGCGCAGGGCCGATCTGAATCAATTGGAGCCATTGATATTGTATGATTCCGCTGCCTCCGGTGGGCGGAGATACGGCATAAAACAGGGCCGGAGTTTCGCCCTCACAAATCACCTGATCGCAGCAAATCAGACCCGCGTTCGTTACATTATCGCAAAAGATATGGATACCGGCGTCGTAGCAAAGGTTATCAGCCTGTCCGGCCACGATGTTGAAAGGATCGGTTTTGCCGTTCGATTTCACGTCGCTGTCCAAGCAATCGTTGTTCACCTTGTCCTTACCAGTCCATTGATATCCGATTGGCCCGCCTGTAAACATCAGAATATACGTACCGGGTACTACACAATCGAACAGGTATTTGCCGTTCGCATTGGTGGTGGTCGTGGACACGGTCACGTCGTCAATAGTGCCAAAGACACCGTCGACGCCGGCTTTCATCAGTTTCACGGTAATATTCGGTACGCCATTGGTTTCAAGCGGATGTTGGAACCCGTCCTGATCGTCGTCATACCACACATAATCGCCAATTTTTATACCATTGTTTGTAGAACCGATGGTGACGGACGCTGTTGCGGTGCAACCCAGTCCATCCGTTACCGTAACGGTATGCACGCCAGCTGGCAGGTTAACTGCAGTGGCGGTCGTTTCGCCGCTATCCCACTGATATGTAAATGGTGGTGCTGCACCGGAAGCATTCGCCGTAGCGCTGCCTGGTTGGCTGCAAGTGGCATTGGTGGAACCGGAAATGACCACATTCGGCGGCAAACCTGCGGCGATGCTTACTACGCTTGTTCCGGTGCAACCCGCAGCATCCGTTACCGTGACGGTATAAGTGCCTGGGCCGAGGTTGGAAATGGTAGCGCCCATAGCGCCGTTACTCCATTTAAAAGTGTACGGAGGGGTACCACCCGTTGATCCGGCCGTAGCCGAACCGATCATGATACATCCTGCGCCCGTACTGGAAGAGATCACCACATTTGGTACGCCCGATTGGGTGATCGTGACGGACGCTGCTGCCGAACAACCACCTGCGTCGGTGACCGTTACATTATACGTGCCGGCAGATAAACCGTTGACCGTAGCGGTGTTGGCTCCATTGCTCCATAAGTAGACATAGGGGCTGGTACCACCCGTGGCGGTCGCATTGGCACTGCCCAGGGTCGTGCAGGTCGCATTGTTGTTTACAGTTGCTGTGACGGTCGGCCCTTGTGTTTGGCCAATTTGAACGGAAGCTACTGCCGTACAACCCTTTGAATCTGTTACCGTTACGGTGTGCGGACCGGCGCCGAGATTCGTGGCAATCGCAGTTGTTTGGTTATTATCCCATTTAAAAGTATAAGGTGGGGTACCGCCAGCTGGATTCGCGATCGCGCTTCCGCCGACCGCACAAGTAGCATTGGTCTGTACAGTAGCGGTAGTCGTAAGCGTAGGCGCCGCAGGAATGTTGACAGAGGCGGTTCCCGTACAGCCGGAAGTTATATCCACCACAGTTACGGTATAAGTGCCTACCGGAAGATTTGTTGCTGTAGAACCGGTCTGTCCACCCGTCCAGCTAAAAGCATAGTTGCCTGAGCCCCCGCTTGCAGTCGCAGAAGCGCTGCCGCCGATGGTGCAACCGGCACTGCTCAGTACGGTGGTGGTGACCAAAAGGTTGTTCGGTGAAGTGTTAATGGTTGCGGAAGCGGATTTGGTACAACCGTTGCCATCTGTTACGGTTACGGTATAGGTACCGGCCGGCGCAGTGATTGTGGTGCTGGCCGAGCCGTTGCTCCACAACACGGTGTAAGGAGGCGTTGCGCCGCTGACGGAAACCGTTGCGCTGCCGTTCACGCCGCATACGCCGGGTGTGGTTGATGTAACGGCTACTAAAATCGTCGGTTGGGTAATGGTTACTGTATGGGTATTAGAGCAGCCATTGGCGTCTGTTACCGTTACAGTGTATGTACCCGGGGCAAGATTAGTGATATCCGGGGTATTGGCGCCGTTGCTCCAATGAAAGGTGTACGGCGGCGTACCTGACATACCCGAAGCTTGTATAGAGCCATTATTCAGGCCAAAACAAGTCACGTTTACCGAATTGTCCATGATCCAAACGCCTTCGTCCCAAAAGAATACGGTGGTGCTACCCGCAACAGTGCATCCATTGGCGTCGGTTACCGTTACCGTATAAGTGCCCGCAGGCAATCCGGTAATTTGGGCGGTGGTGCCACCTGTATTCCACAAATAGGTGTAAGGCGGCGTTCCTCCGTAAGGCACAGCCGTAGCCTTGCCATCCGGTGCGATGCCGCAGATTTGGCTTTCGCCATACAGGGTTACCCCTAATTGAGGTGGTTGGGTGATGGTAATGGAACCGACTCCTGTCCCCAGGTCGATATCCGTGACGGTCACGTTGTAGGTGCCGGGCGCCAGGCCGGTGATCGTTGCTGTGGTCTGGCCAGTACTCCATAAATAGGTATACGGCGCCCAACCACCCGAACCGAGGGCCGTAGCCGTCCCGTTATTCAGGCCGAAGCAGGTTACGTTGGTTCCGGTGACAGTAACCGTCACCTGTGCCTGTGCCAACGCCGGCAACAGGAAAAGCATGGCCAGTGCGAAACAATGGCCGGTTAATCGCACTCTTAGATAGTGTAGTGTTTGTCCCATGGGAAACAAGGCATTTAATTATGAAAATCGGAAACTGTGAAATACTAAGATTATTCAAAGAACTACAGAAAGAACGCGACCCTTAAATGGCAGCGCAAGCAGGGGGGATTGAAATACAGGCGGGTAGGAAGTCTTATGCAAGACAAAATTAGTTTTTTATCCTGTGCTAACAGCCTGTATGTCCGTTAAAGTTTTTTATAAAGTGCTGGTATGTCGGATATTTTACCAATTTCAACAGGTTTCATGCTCCGCGCTGTCTATGTAGCGGATAGCTAAAGGAACAGAAATTGCGTTGCACCTACATAATGGTTTTACCAGAAAAAAGCATGCCAAAAGAATTAATTGTCTTTTCTGGGAAATGAGACGGAGAATATGGAGGTCTTCTCCCCCCGGCTGTTGATGCCTAAGCAATATCCGCCTTCAATCCAGAGTGTTTTCATAAAGCCCCGGCGCAGGTTCTCTTCGTGATACAAATCAATACAAATGACTTTGCCACCGTAATGAGCGGTCAAATCGGGCACCAGGGTGTGGCCGATGACCATCCGTTTGGCGCCGGTATAGGCTAGCACATCTGCTATTTCATGGTCGCTGAGATTACCTTTGGCAGCTTTTCTGTACCAGAAAATACCCGTTTGGGTATTAAATACAGCCAGAGCCTGGATATTTGTAATCGAGGCCTGCGTTTTGCCGAGATATTGCCGCGTGATGCGGTTGATATCCGAAAGACTCAAATTCATGCGCAGCAGTTCCGGGCTGTAGCCGCCGTGGCAAAACAGGTAGTCGCCTATTTTTTCGACGGCGTGTTTGGTGCGCAACCAACGCCCCAATTCGGTATTGTTATCGAACAATTGCGGATAAGTTTCTCCCATCAGCCGGGCATTGGCTATGTATTTTCCACGAACGTATTCCGCATTGCCTTGCAGATTCAGCACCTCGTGATTGCCGAGAATGAAATGCACTTTGCCACCTGCCGCTCTTGCCTCTACCTCCAGTTTGTAGATCAGCCAGAGGCATTCGGTTACATTCGTACCCCGATCAAAATAGTCGCCCAAGAGCACCAAATGACCATTCCCAAAAATCCATTTGAAATCCTTGTTGATCACCTTTGCTCCCCTCAACATCACCTTTAAACCCTGGAAATTGCCCTCTATGTCGGATAAAACCAGCATTTTCTCCGGAAGAGGCGATTGATCCGGCTCAATCTTTAGGGTATCTTGTAACAAAAAACTGAAGCGCTCATCTTTTTCCGGGATTGTACAGGTCAGCAGGACCGAAGACTGATGATCGTAAGTGGTTGTTCGAGAAATCATGCCCGTATCGTTGGGTTCTACTGTTTTTACAACAATTTTGCCGCCCCGGTAGAATACATAAGGCCCATCCGGGGCAGGTTTTGTGCGCTCGAACGGATTACCCGCCTGTAGGAAGGCCGGTAACAGGAAATACAAGGTAAAGAAGTAACAAATCTGCCTCATTTTCATACGCTGATATAATGATATAGCCGGCGCGATGTGGTTTTGAATGAAGCGCGGACTATACATCTTGACACCGTTCCTTAGCCATCTAAACCAATTATAACACCATCAAGGCCGGATTGATTTACCCAATTTGCGAATTTTCACTTCTAGGCGGTTGTTTTGTTGGTGTTGTTCATCAGAGCAATCGTCAACGCCATCTACGCAACGGTTACGCGGTTCGGTTTCGCCTTTTCCGAAGGCGTTGATGCGCAATGCCGCAATGCCGCGGTAGGTGAGGTAGGTTTTGGCGTTTTTGGCGCGTTCGTCCGTGAGTAACTGATTCATCTGCGCATCTCCGCGCGTATCGGTGTGCACGGCCAGGTCAATCTCCATTTCCGGATAGCGGTTCAGCAATTCCAGCAAGGCTTCCAGGTGCCGCACGGCGTTCTGATTGAGGGTGGCCTTGTTGTATTCGTAGAAGATTTTATCCAGGATAATGACCGATCCCTCACTTACTCCGTTGGCCAATGGCATGGATTGTTCCGCAGTAACATTGTCTACAAGCGGGCGCATTCGGACTTCGCTGTAGGCGCGTTTGCCCCTGCCCACGGTAACTCGTTCGTTTTGCGGTTTAAAACCGTCGCGTTCCACATACGCGATATATTCGCCTTCTATCGGTAAACAGGCGTCGAACTCCCCGTTCAGCGTGGTACGTACGGTCACGTCCGCCCCGGTGATTTTGTGGACAAATTTTAACGTTGCATTGGATATCCGTGTGCCGAACTCACTGGCGAGCACAATGCCCCCCGCCCGCAAACAAGGCGGCGCTTCAGCTAAGTTAAACCGCAGTATCACCTCGCCATCGGATTCTACCGAAATGGGGCGTTCCGCAGTGCGGTAACCGTCGAGGCTTACGAAAACCAGGTAGTGGCGAAAACGATTGAAGTCGGAACGCGCCTCGCCGCCTGCGTTGGAAAACAGGTCGGGCGCCCCAAGATCGTCGGCGCCTTTGCGGACGATCTGCATGGAAAGCGCATTTTTTTTATCCTGTACCGGCAGCAGTTCAATGCTGTAGAAGTCTTTGTTGGCGCTTACCAAGCCTTCATCGGACAATTGTAGAATCCGGATGGCGGCGCCCTGCAATGGATCGCCGGTTTTGGCGTCGGTCACAATAAACTTGGCCACATTGGATTCCGGTTTTCCAGTGCCTTCCAGGCCGTTTGGCGCGTCGAATTTGAAAATATCTTCTTTGCCTTTGCCTTTTTTACCTTCGCTGACAAAAAAACCTGTTTTCCCATCCGCGTCAATAATTAGGCTTTTTTCGTCTTTATCCGTGTTGAACGGCACGTTCAGGTTAACCACTTCTTCCGGGTCCTTGAGCGGACTGTTCACGTAATAAAGGTCTAGGCCACCGAAGGAATTTGGCCGGCCATCGGAAGAGAAAAACAAGGCCCCGGAAAAACTTATAAATGGATACACTTCTTTTTTTTCCGTGTTGATCTTTGGGCCCAGGTTGACCGGCGTGCCCCAGCTACCATCGGCATTGCGATCTACAACGTACAAATCGAAGCCGCCTATACCGCCGGGCATGTCGGATGCGAAGAACAATTTCATGCCGTCGGGGCTCAGGCTGGGGTGTACGCAGTTGTATTCATCGCTATTGAACGGCAGATCAACCGGAGGCATCCAGTCGGGCAGGCCATATTGAATTTCATATATTTTCAGTTTCGATTTGCCGTTTTTGGCCGCTTGCCGCACCCCGTTTTTGTTGTTGGTCCGGGTGACGTAGGCGGTTTTGAAATCGCGCGTAAAACAAGCGGGTCCCTCGTGCAGCGCCGATTTCATATAAGCGCTGAACTCGAATTTCGAAGGCGGGGAGGGGTCGCCGTTCGGGTCGAACGGGGAGAAGAAAAACTCGAAAAACGGGTCGCCGTTCTGATCGCGCGGGCCCTTTTTAGCCCGGTCTGATACGAAAATCAGGCCGTTGTCGTAATATGCCGGAGCGTAATCCGCATTTTCCGTATTCAGGGCAACCACGTTTTTAGTGTCGACTGGATACCGGCGGTCATCTTTTTCCCGCAGGCGGTCTTTGGATTTACTTTTTCCGGAGGTTTGGGCGAGGGCAGCAGAAGCCGTGAAAAGGAGCAGAAGAGGGAGCAGCAGGATTAATTTTTGTTTCATGTGTTGTGATATGGCCGGTTCAGGTAGTTTAGCCCTACTGTCCCGATAATTGGGGACTTCGGCGGGTAAAGTTTAGAAAGTTCAAATTACAAATTCGGTTTGGTGGTTACGCCGGAGCCTTGGGGCGGATTAAAATACCATCGAATAGTGGCTTCCACAGAACCGTTGTTAAATTTACGCAGACGCGTCATGCCTATATCATACGACAAACAGAAAAAAAGTTTCTCCGTGGCTTGCAATCCGAGCAGTACATCAACGCTTTCTCCGGCTCCGTTCGTATCTCCGCCGGTCCGATAAGTAAGGCCGCCGTATATTTTTTGATTTAACAGCAGACTCAGATTGATGTCGGCATCGAAGGGCGCCCCGAACGCGTATTTTAACAATACCTGGGGGGTCAATTGAGCGTCTTCATTGAGATCGAAATTAATACCGCCCATTGCATTCAGGTGTTGCACTTCGCGGGAGAAGGGTTCGCCGGTCTCTGCAAAATCGATGTTGTTGCTGACAATACGCGGAGCCGCAATGCCGAAATACCATTTTTCCTTGTTGTATTTGTTCCCGATATAATACGCACCGAATCCGAAATTAGGCAGCAGCTTACTTTGCGGGTCCGCCGGCACGGAAGGATCCGTGGAGATCGGCTGGGAGGTTATCAGCCGCGGATCGGCCCAGTTCTGGTAAAAATGTCGCATGCTGGCCTGCAATCCGATTCCCAGATAACCCCGTTTGAAGGCGATCCGGTAGGCATACGCCACATCTAAGGTAATCGTGCGGCTAATGCCAATGCTGTGACGCACCAAATTGCCACCGATGCCGACGCGGTTTCTGAGCACGGACTGATTGTACGACAGTATCTGTGTATTGGGCGCCCCGTCGAGCCCCATCCACTGGTTGCGGTAAATGGCCGTCAGCGCCTCCGATTCGTAACTGCCCGCATACCCCGGGTTGTACGCCATCTTGTTAAACATAAACTGCGTGTACATGCCTTCCTGCTGCGCAGCCGCGCGATGCCAAACCAGAAGGAGCACGAATAACAGCGTATAATTTCCTTTCATAACGTATATTTCATCTTTGGATGATCAAAAAACCGGTTTGAGGCTTTGCCTGATTGCCGAATTTTACGACATAATAATATGTACCTGTCGGGAGCTGCTCGCCATTGTAGGTGCCTTCCCAATCATTCAGGTATGGGTTGGCGTTGAAAACTGCGTCGCCCCATTGGTTAAAGATCGTTACCTCTATGCTGCCGCCCTCCCCGAGGCAGGTGCCGGGGATCACAAAAGCATCGTTCACGCGGTCGTTGTTTGGTGTAATCAGCGTCGGAATCGAGCAGTCGGCTGCTGCGGCTACTGTAAAGGTTACGGTGGTAGCGCTACAGGCAGTCGGGCAAAACAGGTTGCATACCATGTAAATCAGCATATCCGAGCCCGTAAAGCCGGCATCGGGCTGATATTGGTAGATTCCCGTATTAACAGAATCCAGGCTGCCGTGCAGCGGAAGCGAGTTCAGGGTTACACTGAAATTTTGGGGCAAAATATCGTTAGTCAAGATATTGAATTGCACCTGCGCCCCATAGTCCACCGTCACCAGATCGGCCAGTGTTGTAGGCGACAGTTCATAGTTGACAAGGAGCGTGTCATTAGAATTTAGCCCGCAGAATTCGTTGTTGGTCGTCCAATAAATCACATTAGGGCCGGGCTTCAAATTACAAACGCCGGTGGTGGGATTGTTGGGATAATCGAAAATCAGGGTAGGATCGCTGCTGCTCCATTCACCGACTTCAAACGAAGGTTGAAAATTGAAAGCCATCAGATTGGCACAAGGTTCCTGCGAACAAACGGTTTTGTCGGGCCCCGTATTCGGCTTGCCAAAGTAATTCCGAACCTCCACGCGGGCAGTGCTTGGGCCGCAGCCAATATCAGCCAGGGTCCAGTAAAAATAATAAATAGCGCCGGGCGTGAGGTTTGTAACCGTGGTCGTCGGCGCGGAAGGGTCGGTGATGCCGATATTTAGTTGATTGGCCTGGGTAGACGACTGGCTCCAGGAGCCCGGGGACGCCACGCCTTGTATAGCACTGATTTCCAGGGAAGATACGGCGCATTCGATCATCAAAGTGTCAACCACAATAGCAGGCTCCGGGGCCACCATCGTGATTTTGACCGTATCGCTTGCATAGTTCTTACAGCCGCCGTTAGAAAGCGTCCAGACGAACTGGTACATTTTGCCAGCGGAGAGACCCGGCCCGTTTACTTCCGCTTTGGGGTCGTTCAAGGGAGAAATATTCACGACGGGAACGCCTATTTGGGTCCATTTCCCAGTGGCGCCGCTTACTGCGCTTGCATCCAGTTTCAAGGGCGTCGAAATGCAGGCCACCCGGTCTTCCCCGGCATTTACATTGCCCTCCGGAATGGTGTCGAGGTAGATCGTCACGGTTTCCGAAAAAGGCGAATCGCAGCCGGCTTTGTGTGCAATTACTTTAAAAACCAGCGGGCCTGGATTGAATTGATCCACCGGGATCGACAAGGCGCTCGATGGCGAAGGGCCGGCTATCGTATCATTATTTGGCTCCAGGATCCAGGTATATTCAGCCATTTGGGTGGTCGTGTTGACATCAATCTGCAAATTAATCATCGTTCCCGGCAAATCGCAAAGACGGGAGGACGGAGGTAACAGGATAGACGGCTTCTTGGGCAATTTTTTTACATCCACAAAAATTGGTTCTCCGGGACCGGCCGTACAACCGTTAACCGTCACTTTCACAAAATATAATCCTTCGTTCCCTGTGGTTACATTGGAGATGGAAGGGCTTTGTTCCATCGGCGTAAATGGGTTGGTCGCCGTGGTACTCCACATATACAAGCCGCCGGAAACCGGGTTGGTTACCGAAAAATAAAGCGTTTCTCCCTCGCAAAGCGGCGCGTTGGAGTCAGGAACCGGGATGGCCGGGATAGGATGCACAACCAGGATCGCTGCGGCGGAGACGGGTGAAGAACAGGAATCGGTAAGCACCTGCACCGTGTACGTACCGCTTTGCAAAACCTGGGCATTTACGAGGACATAGGACGGTGTCATGGTAACAGCCAACAGGGAAGCGCCCCGTTTCCAGTGGTATTTGGTCGTCGGGCTCGGGGGATATGCATTGGCATTGCTTACTGTGAATGTAACCGAATCTCCCTGGCAAATCGCACCGTCGGCATCCGACATGGACAAAAGCGGTGTCGGCAGCGCTGCATTGGTTGAGATGGTCGTGGTGACCGGGTTAGAGGCGCAGCCATATATATCTTTGACAATCAGCGTATATGTGCCATTGTTTGCAGGCGAAATAATAGGGATCATCGGCATGGAATCCGTAAAAAACGGATTCATGGCGGAACCGCTCCAGGTCCAGTTATAAGTGACCGGGCCGAAAGGCGTCTGGATGACCGCCATTAAGGTCGCTCCGGTAACCCCGTTTGCACAAACCGGCGCGTTGTTCGAAATGGATGAGATGACCGGACGAGGAATAACATTCACCTGCACGATGGCCGTGTCGGCGCAACCGAAAGACGTTTTTCCAATAACGGAATACGAGCCGGCGAGCGCAGGGAATCTATTAAATTGTTGATTGAACGCAACAAAGCTGCCCGGCCCGGACCATAGCCATGTGGAAATCGGCAAGTTGGCATTGGCTGTTAACTTCAGCGTATCGTATTCGCATACGTTCACCACAGGCATAGCGCTAACATTCGGGTAGGCCTGCACTTCAACCTTATACCAGTCCGACCAGTCAGACAAACAACCGCCTGCCAACACCCGAACGCGCCAGCTGCCGTTATCCGCCAAGGCAACAGTCGGTAGTACAAGCGTACTCACATTGCCGTTATTGATCGTAACGTTGGGGAAGAGTTTTTCAAAAAAATATTGGGTGGCGCCCTGAATATTGCAGACCAGGGGCACGCTTGTTCCGACACAAACCTGAATGCCTGTGTTATTGTTAATCTGAGGCTTGGGTGGCTTGACCAGCACATTGACGTCGATGCTTGCAGGCAAAGACGCGCATCCATTTTCGGTAACAACCAGCATATAAATGCCGTCGTGAATCTGTTGTGCATTTACAATGGCCGGCGGAGAAGCCACCGTATAGTTAAAACCCTGCGGGCCGCTCCAGGCATAGCTAAAACCAGGTTGGGAAGGAGTGTTCAATAAAATCGTCTGGCCTTCACAAACGCTTATACTGCTGCCTTGGTTGATGACGGCTACGGGCCGGGCGAACACGGTCACGTTGACCGTTTGTGAATTAACCGAGGTACACCCATCGGCCGCCACCACCACATAGTACTGATAATTGCCCGGTAGGGGTTGCGGAATAATGTATTGTGGAGATAAGGTGGAATCCAGTAATACGGAATTACCCTGCGTACCGGCATACCATCGGTACCGCACATTCTGACCATTGTAAGTCAGGGTAGACAAGTGAATACTGTCGCCAAAACAAACGGGCGGCGCATTCACCATCAGGACCGGCGCAAAAGGCAGGTTGACAAGGTCCACAACGGTTGTGCCGACGGCCGTACAGCCGGTGAGGCCAGTAACCGTAACGGTATAGGTGCCTTCATTGATCAATTGCGCATTGGGAATCTCGGGGTTTTGCAGCGGGGAAAAATTGCCAAGCAATTGGTTGCTCCATTGAAAAGTATACACAGACGTTCCATAAGCGCCCGGCTCGTTGGCATACAATTTCAACTTGCCGCCTTCGCAAACCGGATCGGAATACGGGTTAAAAGATTGTGGTAAAACGGTGACCGTAGCAGAGCAGGTAGATGAATTACCATGAGAATCCGTGACCGTAAGCACGACCGTGTACACATTATTCGGTGGAGGGGTGGCCAAACTGCAAGGGAAGCTCTGTTGGGAAAGTTGATACGTCAGGGGGCCCGTACAATTATCCGTACTGCCGTTGTTTATTTGGGCGGGTTGCAAGAGGTATATATCGCCGATCAAACCGGAAGGATTGGTCTGGATGGAGATCTGCTTGCACATGGCTTTCGGCTTCACGGTGTCCAGTACCGTCAAGGTGTAACTTGTCATACCCTCCAGGCCATTGACGTCGGCAACAATATACTTTACGGTGTAAATTCCCGGGCTCAAGTTGACGCCGGTTTGGCTGCCAACGAGGGTGCCGATTAATGGTGGGCTGCCACTTTTGGTTATCTGGTACGTAACCACGGCAAAACTGTATTCCAGTAAGGCCTGAATCCGACTGGCGCTATCCATCAGGCTGGGATTCAATGGACCGCAAGGGTTTATAAAATCAATGTAATTCAGCACATCGTCATTCGCTATCGCTTTGAACGTAGCGGCGCCGTTGGCCGCCCAGTTGTTGATGTTGGCCGCAGATACGTTGAATATCGTTTCATTATAATTCAGACACTCATCCGGGAATGTTCCGTTGTCGGTCGTGCCAGGTATTTGCACATTATTTTCGTCGTAAATTTTGAAAAACTCCCCGGAGTCAAAATTATCGCCCCGGTGGCGGATTTTCAATTTTCCGTTGGAAATCGCATTCGGCACTAAGCCGTTGATGGTCATGAATGCGTCCGCTGGAATATACCCCGCGTCGCTGAGGTAAAATGACATGGGTATCTGGGCCGAAGCCTGTACCAAACTACCCGTCACGTCGCAGTTTTCAAAAATACCCGGGAAGGGCAGGGCAACCGTGGCTAAGCAGTTATTCTGACCGACATAAGCGGTTATAGGCGCAGGCGGCGTAAGGATCGGCGGTTGCAAATCCTGAATGCTCACCGTAACGGAAGCCGTAGACGAATTACCGGCGCAATCCGTAGCGGTATAGACCACCGTGTGTAAACCTGTTTCTAAAAATGAAGTACTGCCGGGCGGGTAATTGGACGGCGGGCTATTGTCGAGGGTATACGTCAGGGTAAGAGGCAGCTCCTGGGTTTTGAACTGATAGGTGATCGTAGCGATGACGCGCCCGCCGGGGCATACCGGGTTGGGCGCCGCGCCGCCGCTGCCATTCGGGGCCAGCCGAAAAATCAGGTCGCCATCGGCCATCCATTTGTTCATCGAATCGGCCTGTAGGGTAAATATTTTAGTACCTACAGCGCAGGATGTCATAAAAAGGTCGGTTTTTCCTAAAAAACCGGCGTTTTCGCTATACAGGTTAAAATACTCGTTTGGATCGTTGGAATCGACTTTATCCAGGAAAAGCGATAGCGAAGCCGTGCCAACAACAGGCATGCCGGGCGGCAAATTGGGCGGGCTCCATTGAAAAACAAGCGTATCGACCGGCGTAGTAAGTGGCGGCCCGCCGGTCGTTGTAATCAATAGCGCCGTATCTTTCATGACCACCATGCTACCCTGCGACGTACATTGATCATACAAGGATACCGGAGCGGGTATCCATACATCCGCTCCGCACACACCCGCGTCTGCAGGCAACATGACCGGCTGGGGCGGAACCATTACAGGCCCCGTATTATCCTGTACGCTTATATTTTGGGTGTATTTCCGGAGGTTCCCGCAATTATCAGCGGCCGTCCATTCGCGCTTGATGAGGTAGTTGGTCCAGTGCGCGCAGTCGTTTTCATCGGGATTGCGGATTTCACTCTGACTCAGGGTGATGCCCACGCTGGAGGCACAGTTGTCCGAGGAACCGAAACTACTCGTTGCGGGCGGCACGGGAATGGCGTCGCATTCCACGGTGATGTCTGCCGGGATGCCGCTCAGTACCGGCGCCACCGTGTCGATGATAAAAATTTGCTGCGTGGCGGTACCGGTATTGCCGCATACGTCGGAGGCTTGCCAGAGTAATGTCAGGATGCCTTCGTCGGCACAGGCGCCCGGGGTAAAAAACTGATTGATTGCAACGGGAGCTTGCGTCGGACCGCTACACGCATCTGCGGCGGTGGCCGGCAGCGTCATCGGCGGCAGGTCACATACTACGGTCGTGTCCGAGACAGACACAACCGGGGCCAGGTTATCGATGACGGAAATCAGCTGCGTAGCCGTTCTGGTATTGCCGCACTGATCGGTGGCGGTGAAAACGCGGGTAATCGTATAAGTATAATGCCCGCACAGTGCCGGATTGGGATTCTGGCCGGAGTTGGTTTGGGTGGTGATGGAAGATACCGGACTACAATTATCTGTGGCTGTAATATTTACGCCCATGACCGGATCGGGCGGCAGCACGAAGGTGTCGCAGCGGAAGGTTTGTGGGCCGGGTGCCAGGGTAAAAACCGGTCCGATGGTATCGCGCACCAGCACGGTTTGGTTGGCAGTGCCGGTATTGCCGCAATCATCTGTAGCTTTCCAGGTAACCAGCATGGTATAAGAGCCGTCGCACAGAAAATTCGAGTTCACCGAGGTATAGGAGATCACCATGCTGGTGTCGCAGTTGTCGCTGACAAAAGCGGCCGAAAGCGTGGGAACAGGATTGGGGCAGGGAAGCGTGACCGTAGCCGGAAAACCTGCAATGACCGGCTTTTGGGTATCCAGGATTTGAAAACGCAGGGTTTTGCTGCCTACATTACTGCATTCGTCGATGGCCCGGAACGTAACGTCCACGAACCAGGTGCAATTGTGAAGCTGCGGGCTGGGGTACGGGCCGACGTTGAAAACCCCCATGCCTGTTTGCCCACCAGATGTCGCCCAGGAAAAATTCATCCAACTGGTGGTTGAACAGTCATCCGTTACGGTTGTATTGCCATGCGCATTGATCCACGAGGAAAGCATCGCCATGTCGTCGCCGTTGCCGCATTGTTCGCTCACGTTTACGCCGCCGATTACAGGAGGCAAGCTATCGATCACGCCGAAAGTAGCCGAGCCTGCAAGGGTTGAATTGCCGCAGGCATCTTCTACGTAAAAAGTGACCGTTACCTTACCTTTTACTTTAGCATACAGTTGATTACCAACCATTTGTTGTCCGCAGCCATTAGAATAGGACGCCAAAAGAGCCGATACCACCTGAGCAGAGTCTTTGGGTATACCACCGATCCGCATTTTATAAACCAATAAATTCGGGGGCGTACAGGCATCGCCGGCCTGCAGATAGCCGCGTTTATTGATCCATTTTCCAAGCGCGGTCATCTGATTACCGCCCGGCGAACAATAGGCGACCGTGTCTTTCGGCGCGACGTTCACCACAGGCGGCGTATTATCGGAAGTGGAAAAAATCGCAGTAGTTGGAAACAGTAAATCGCAATTATCGACCGCCCAAAAGGTTACGGTAAGCGGAACGGCACAACCCGGCGGAAAGGTAGCCGGGGCGTTGTTGATCAGTTCTTTGATGCCCGAGGGGTCGGATGCGGTAAAATTGGCCATTTGTGTAGCCAGCCAGGCCGGATAGGCCGTGGCCAACTGGGCGCAGGGCGCCGAGCCGTTCTGGGGAAAAACCGAAACGGTCGGGGGTAAAGTATCTTTAAAAACGTTGATGGTTTGGGTAAAAGTGGCCGTATTTCCAGATAAATCAGTCGCCCGCCAGGTTCGGGTAAAAGTACCAGATTGACAAGTGTCTGGCGGGGTCGTTTCTATAAAGGTCCGGATCACCTGAGGAATCGGCGTGCAATTCTCGGTGATCGGGATCACCGGAGGCGGGAGGACCTGTACAATGGAATTGAGATTCAGCGTCGACGGAATGCCGGTCAGGATGAAAACCGGCGGGCTGAGGTCCAGCATGTTAACGGTAAACGAAAAATTGGCCGAATGGCCCATATTATCGGCTACCATCCACACCACGATCAGGTTGTTGAGGGGCGCCGACCACTGGTCCGTAAAACTATAACCCGAGGCGGCCGGGTCGAAAGCGGACGTGGTAATGGTCGCGCCAATGGTAGAGGTCACAACCGGGGTTCCAATGTTGCCGGAAACCGAGGCGCTGCAATTGGAATCTACTGCGATATTGACCGGTCCTGGGTATGTAAACGTAAAAAAGCCCGGCTGAGCGCTTGCGGGTAGCGCTGCCATAATTAAAAGGCCAATACTGAAGGGGAACAGGATAGCCCGAACAAATTGGTGTAACCGGTTTGTCATAAAGACGAGGTGCTATTTCGAACGGCCGCAGCCGTCGATTATAAGGGATATGTTCAATCAAAAGGATTAAAAACTGGATTATACGGATCATGGTCGGCATAGCCGTGGCGGGAAACAAGTAACTACTTCCAAAGAAGTCCTTCACTCTTCATCTGTAAACTTTTTATCCGGTACGTGCTCATTCAGAAATGAGTTGATCTTGTCGATGTCGAAATTTCTGACAATCTGGCCCAATTCGTTGACCTGAATATCAATCGATTCCGGAATGACAGGCGTTTTTTTGGGCGTTTTCAGGGAAGTCTGTTTCGGCTTGTTTTCTTTGGCCATGGTGTAATGATTCGAGGGTTTTACCAAATCTGATTATGATTTTGTGGTTTTCGGGGCATTGGCTTCTAAAGACAAACGACGCAAGCGCTGCGTTGTTTCTTTTTTCCCCAGCACGGTCACCATATCGAACACTGCCGGCCCCTTCATTGTACCCGCCAGCGCAATGCGCAATAAAGGCAGAACCTCGCCGAGTTTCAAGCCCTTATCTGCGATAAATTGTTTTACAGCGGTTTCCATCTCAGTAGCATCCAGGGTTTCAAAGTTGCCGATCAGGTCAGCCATCTCTTCAAAAAGGGGGCCAAGGGCCGGATTCCATTTTTTCTGCAGGGTATCACGGTCATAGTCGCGTACCGGCTCGAACAAATAATAGCCTTGTTCGACGAAATCCGGCAGGAAGCTCACCCGTTCTTTCATCAGGGCGACCACCTGCTGCAAAAATGCGTCGGTCACGCTGTAGCCTTTTGTCTCCACCAAAGGGCGAATATAGCCGGCTAAGGTAATATTATCAGTACCTTGAATGTATTTTTGATTGAACCACTTTGCCTTTTCATAATCGAAGCGGGCGCCGCTTTTGTTAATGTGCTCAATGGAAAAGTTTTGTACCAACTCCGCCAATGAAAACATTTCCTGATCGTCGCCTGGGTGCCAGCCCAGCAGCGCCAGAAAGTTAAGTACAGCTTCCGGCAAAAAACCGGTTTCGCGGAATCCTATAAAATTGTCTTCCCCCGTCGGGCCTTTCCACCCAAGCGGAAATACCGGAATGCCGAATTTGGCCCCGTCGCGTTTGCTTAGTTTTCCGTTACCGACCGGCTTCATGATCAGGGGCAAATGCGCGAACTGCGGCATGGTGTCCGACCAGCCGAAACCCCGGTACAACAACACGTGGTGCGCGGTGCTCGGCAGCCATTCTTCCCCGCGGATCACGTGGGTGATGGCCATCAGGTGGTCGTCTACAATATTGGCCAGGTGATAGGTTGGCATACCGTCGCCTTTGAGCAACACCTTATCATCCAGTTCGCTGCTATGAAACACCACTTCGCCGCGGATAAGATCTTGAATGCCAATGTCTTCACCGGGTTCTACTTTCAGGCGGATCACCCAGGGCGTCCCTTCAGCCAGGAGGCGGGCAGTCTCTTCGGCGGAAAGTGGAAGGCTGTTGCTCAAACTGCTGCGGGTGGCATGGCCGTAGGTAAAGTTGTCTTCCGACTGACGGCGGGCCTCCAGTTCGTCCGGCGTATCGAATGCGTAGTAGGCATGTCCACTATCGACAAGTTTTTGCGCGTATTCGCGGTAGATAGGTTTGCGGTCACTTTGACGGTAAGGCCCCAGATCGCCGCCAAAACCCACGCCTTCATCTGGAAGCAGCCCGACCCATTTCAATGATTCGATGATATAGTCTTCCGCGCCCTGCACATAACGGGTCTGGTCGGTATCTTCAATTCGAAGTATAAATTTGCCCCCATGCTGTCGCGCGAAGAGGTAGTTGTACAATGCCGTGCGCACACCGCCAATATGCAGTGCGCCGGTCGGAGAAGGAGCAAATCGGACGCGAACATTCATAGAGGGAGCAAAAGTATGGAAATTTTTTGAGCTTTGACTATCCCTGGCGCCCCTTGATGCAAGGGATAGTCTGCGCTTCGGCCCGGCGGGACAGGTATGGCTGCATGGCTTAATATGGCCCCTGACAGTTATATTTTAAAACAAAATCGCCGCTTAGGGGTTATTGCGACTCCACCATTCAAGGCGCATGTTAAAATCTTATTTTGTAAAAACGCCGACCTTGCTACAGGCTCTTTTACCTGCGTTCACCTGGCGCATGCCGGGCAACGACCGGGCGCTATACCTCAGCTTCGACGACGGCCCCATCCCCGAAGTGACGCCCTGGGTACTGGATACTTTGAACGCTTATGGCGCGCGCGCCACTTTTTTTTGCGTGGGCGACAACGCGCGCAAGTACCCCGACGTGTACCGGCGGCTTCTTGCAGAAGGACATGCCGTTGGAAACCACACGTTTAACCACTTAAATGGTTGGAAAACAGACGATTCCATTTACTTCGACAATGTACGTGCCTGTTCTGAACTGGTCAGGAGCAAGTTGTTTCGCCCGCCGTACGGCCGCCTGAAACGCAGGCAACGCCAATACCTGAAAAAGGATTTTCAGCTGATTATGTGGGATGTGCTGAGCGGAGATTTCGATCAAACGATTACTCCGGAACAATGCAGAGACAACGTGCTTCGACACGCCGGGCCGGGCTCTATCGTTGTGCTGCACGACAGCCTTAAAGCCGAACAAAATCTGCGTTTTACACTCCCGGCTGTGCTGGAACATTTTACGGCGAAAGGGTACCGCTTTGCCGCTTTGCCGGCCTGAGCGAACATGAGTGTGGCCCTTCTGTATTTTGGGAAAAAAGAGCGAATCCGGTAAAATTTACAAAAAACATCATTTGCCTAAATTAGACAAATGGTGTTTCAGGTGTGCAACGTAATCCGAAGCCAGCCATTTCAGATCGTGTAATTCCACCTCCTGTTTTCCGGTATCTATTGCCTGACTAAATAAGTTACGAAGGGCTCAGCAAATCCAAAATCGCTCCGCGCACCCCCTCTTCTTTGCTCCACATAATAAAATGATCGCCGTCCGGGTAGATCGTTACCTTCAAATCGCTGCAGCCTGTGAGCATACGCCGGGCAAAATCGACATTCCCTACCGGAACCAGCCGGTCGTTTTGGGCATGCAGGATCCGCACGGGACATCGAATGCCAGCCCAGAACGGCAACATTTTTTTTAGTTCGTCTTCGGCATATCGGATCTCATGGTTGCTGGCCCACAAGGATTTCGGGATCAGCCAGCGTACTGGCGGCGCATCCACCACCGGTTCCCACCAGGGATGCGGCTCCAAGGATGGATCGACGGAGCCGGCTACAATGACCAATCCGGCTACACGTTCGGGATAATCCATCGCTACGCGGACAATGAGCGGGCCGCCGAGCGAATGCCCGACCAATATTACCCGTCGATTTGGAGACAAATGCTCCATAACGGCATGAACATCAGCGGCCTGCGCTTCAAGAGAAATCTCCGGCTTTCCAAAATCAGTATAGCCGAAACCAGGGCGATCTACGGCGGCCAGGCGCGCGCGCAGGCTAAGGTTCGTGTCTGCCAGATAGTCCAGGCAGGCATCCGCCGATCCCGGCGAACCATGTACAAACACCACTAAAGGCAAGGAATCGGCGGGATTTACCAAAACCGTATGGATGCTGCGGCCACTCGGAGACGGCACGTCCAGGAATTGCGGCGGCAGATTCTGGCCTTTTTTCCCAAGTTTGGCGGCCCATTTGCCGTCGGGTGTACGCATGGCCATACAGCCCGACTGGACGGCCACGATCCAGATAAACAAAAGGCCTGATAGAAGATATAACAAGCGGCGGAGGTTGCGGCGGTGTTTCATATTGTGAACATTTCAATATAGATTTTGGGTTATTACGGCGACTTTAGTCGCCGTAATACACCCTAACTAACGCAATTAGTTCTACATGCGAATCGGTGGCTAAAGCCGCCGGTACTTTTGACACGCCCTTGATTTCCATTTTTCGCATACACGAAATATGGCGGCGCGAGGTATATTTTAAATTTTTCAGGTGTTTATTAAAAAATTAATAGAAATATATTGGGTAAAATTATATTTTCGCCGAACAAAACGTATCAACTAACCTAAAACTTTCGCATTATGGAGACGCGCACTTTACTGGCCACCCTGGCCGGCGGAATTACCTACTTTCTAGGCGGTTGGGCCTTATACGGCACTCTTTTTGCCGATTTTTTCAAAACAAATGCTGGCACAGCTTCCGGTATCGAAAAGATGCCGCCCGAACTTTGGGCTATTGGTATCGGCAGCCTGGTCTTCAGTTTATTGTTGACCCTGCTTTTCATCCGCTGGGCTGGTATTGTTACTTTCCGGGGCGGGGCCATCGGCGGCGCCTGGGTTAGTTTTTTGGTGTCGTTGTCTGTTGATTTTATGTTGTTCGGATCGTCCAATATGTCCAATATAACCGCTACGATTGTCGATCCAATCCTCGGCGCCCTGATGGGTGCGATTACCGGCGGCGTAATTGGATGGGTATTGGGTTATAAGGGGAAAAAATAGGTTTAGGAGGATTAGCGAAGCGGAGCCCCAACCCCTTCTAAACCAGCTTTCAGGGCCTCACCATTTCCAGATAGATTTCCTCAACAAATAGGGGCGTTTCCGTAACTGCTTCTATATCAATATTTACAGTAATATCGTCCACCCAGTTGTTGCTGCGCAAGGCAAAATAGTAAGTGCCTGCGGTGGGGGTATAGCGGCGTTGTACGTCTACAGCCACGCCCGCCTGGTAAATGAAAGTTTCGTATTCCTGCCCGGCGTAATATTTCGGCAGGTTGTCGCCGTTCACCAGCGCGTACTCAACGTCTTCGCCGGCCGTGGAAACGCTCATGTCGATAGCCAGTCCGAGCGCAAAAATGGCCAGCGCGCTTTCAGGCTCGTAACCAAGCAGTTTCGCCCCGGCGCTTTTCAGTACGCCCGTCACCTTTTCGGCATCTCGCCGGCGGGCCTCCTGGGTTGCCTGGCCCACGGAGATACGATATGCCCAGCGTACCGTATTGGGCGGCAGGGTAAACTGATAGGCATTCGTTGATTTTTTTAACCCGAATTTGCCGGCATTCACGGTTACCTGCCCGCCAAGCGACGCCACGTCGTTTTTTTTTCCGGCAGGTACCTGGCGCACCGATATCTGGTAGGGCTGGTTTTGACGCCAATCCCAGCCGATGCGCGTATCCAAACGGGCTGTTTGGGGGCTTTCGGGGGTGCGGTGCAAGGTAAACCGACACACTTTTTTACCTAAGCCTTTTTCTGTGATCTGTAATAGGTATACGCCGGTTTGCGGAATTGCAATTCGTTTGTCGAGCATCGTATCCAGTTCATAACTGCGGAACAAGGAACGGTCGGGGTATTGCAAAAACTCCACAACCTTTAACTGCCGTCCGGTGAGCAATTGTACGTGCAGATCCACCTGGTCGCCCGCTGCGAAGGCGTAGGCATAGGCGTGGGTACCGTCTACTTTGAAGGTTTGGTCGGCTACCGGCTGGGCGGGTAGGAACAGTGGTAGTAGCAGTAGGAGCAGGCAGTAGTAGTAGACAGTAGGCAGTTTTACCCGCCGAATCTTTAGCATAGGCGGGTACGGGTACATCCGCTGTCGGTAAATCTTTGGCGGGTAAAGAAGGGGAGTCATCATGAATATGTTATTTAAATGAGCAGGTAAAACTGTCACTACCACTCAAAATCCATCACCTGCTCCAGGTCCGGGTGCAAACTCATAGCCACCGGGCAGGTACGCGCCGCAGTTTCGAGCAATTTTTTCTGCGCATCGGTGAAGTCGTTCTTCGGCATGGTGATCTTCAGCTCAATGCGGGCAATTCGGCGCGGATTGGCAGCCATAATCTTGGTCACCTCGGTATACGTCCCATTGATGTCGAGCCCATGGCTGCGCGCACTGATGCCCATAATGGTCATCATACAGGAAGCCAGCGAGGTGGCGCACAAATCCGTGGGCGAAAAAGCCTCGCCTTTTCCCTGGTTGTCCGGCGGGGCATCGGTGATCAGGGTGATGCCGGAAAGGTTATGGGTGGCTTCAGTGCGAAGTTCACCCAAATAAGTTACTGTAGAGGTCATGCTGGTTCTGCATTCTTTGGTGAAGGTTCTGCGTTCGGTTGGCCGGGTTCTGGTTCGTCTTCATAGGGCAGGTTCTGTTCCATCCGTTTGCGGACACGTTCTTTTTTAGCGCGTTCTTCCCCTTCGATTTTATCGTAGGCCTTGATGATTTCCTTCACCAGGCGGTGGCGCACCACATCTTCCCCGGTCAGGCTGATCACGTTGATGCCCTCCACGCCGTCGAGAATGTCCATGGCCTGCCTCAGGCCCGATTTCTGGTGGCCGGGCAGGTCGATCTGGCTCAGGTCGCCGGTGATGATACATTTTGCAGATGGTCCGATACGCGTAAGGAACATCTTGAGTTGCAGCGGCGTGGCATTTTGCGCCTCGTCGAGGATAATGTAGGCGTTGTCGAGGGTCCGGCCGCGCATAAAGGCCAGCGGCGCGATTTCGATGATGCGGTTGTCCATGAAGAAGTTGATCTTGTCCATGGGCAACATATCGTCGAGCGCGTCGTAGAGCGGACGCAGGTACGGATCGACTTTTTCTTTCAGGTCGCCGGGCAAAAAACCGAGGTTTTCGCCTGCTTCCACGGCCGGCCGCGTAAGTACGATCTTTTTGACCAGTTTGTTTTTCAACGCGCGCACCGCGATGGCTACCGCAGTATAGGTTTTGCCGGTACCTGCAGGGCCGACGGCAAACACGATGTCGTTTACCTCACAGGATTCGACGAGGCGTTTCTGATTGCGCGTTTTCGCTTTAATAGCCCGGCCTTCGCGTCCGAACAGGATCGTGCCGTTGCTGGCTGCGTCACCGTTTACCGGAATACGCACCTCGAAGGGATTCTCGCCGCCGAGAATGTCCTCCACGGTTTGCACCGGTAGTTCGTTGTGTTCGCGCAGGTAGCGCACCATCATTTCAAATCTTGATTTGGCTGCCTGGGTATATTTTTTATCGCCCGACAGTTTCAGGCTGTTCCCACGCGAGGTAATTGTCGCATCCGGGTAAGCTTTGCGCAAAAGGTTTAATTTTGCGTTGTTTTCGCCGTAGAGTTGAACGAGGTCTACGCCCTCGACCGTTAGAATGATTTCGCTCAAATGTTAAGTCCTCAGTTTTTAGCAGCGGGAGACGGTTGGCGCGCAGGCAATGATTTTAAGCGGGAATTCGGTGCCAGATCTCCGTACTTTTTGTTTAAATAATGTCCGCCTTCTGTCCACAAAAGTAATGCCTGTTTAGCGGTAATTCAACATTAATTCTGTTCGAATAGTTCTGCCGGGCGCCAAGTAACAATAAAAATAATCATGCCAATTATCACCCTTACTACCGATTTCGGCGCCCAGGATTTTTACGCCGGCGCGCTCAAAGGCGCGCTGCTGGGCCGGGTAGCCGATCTGCAACTGGTAGATATTTCGCACAATATCAAGGCCTTCGACATAGTGCAGGCTGCTTTTGTCGTGCAAAATATTTGGCCTGAATTCCCGGAAGGCGCTATCCACCTGATCGGTGTGAACTGCGTATATGCCCAAAATTTTCGGTTTGTAGCAGCCCGGCGGGGAGGACATTTTTTTCTGGCGCCCGACAATGGCCTCCTGAGTCTCCTCTTCGGCGAGCTGCCCGATGCCGACCTGCGCGCGCTGGGCAGCGGAGCGGCGGCACATTTTGCGGTTAAAAACATCTTCGCCGACGCAGCTGCTTATTTGGCAGCTGGCAAACCTTTTGAGCAACTCGGCCAGCCAGCCGGCCCTCTGCTGCAACGCGTCAGCATCCAGCCGGTCATCACCAAAGGGCGCATCCGCGGGACCGTAGTTCACGTGGACAATTTTGACAACGCTGTGGTAAACGTCGGGCGCGAGTTATTTGACCGCACCCGCAACGGACGCGATTTTTCCCTGTTTTTTAAACGAAACGACCCCATTACCCGCCTGAGCGACAATTATTGCGACGTCCCGGTGGGTGAACAGCTTTGTTTGTTCAACAGCGCCGGCTACCTGGAAATCGCGATCAACATGGGCCGCGCCGCGAGTTTGCTGGGGCTTAAAGTGGAGGATGTCGTGGAGGTGGTGTTTGAGGAGGGGGAGGAATTGAAGAATTGAATGAATTGAGGAATTGGCGCAAAAAATCTGGAAAACCGGGGCGTGTAATTATCTCTGGTGCCAATTTTAAACAGAACTTTGCGCCGATCCATTCAATTCCTCAATTCTTCAATTTTCATGACCGCCATCCGCGAAACAAACTTCCTTCTCCCGGGCCAAACTGCTTTTTACCGCGGCAAAGTCCGCGATGTGTATTCCGTAGGTGATAAACTCATCATGGTTGCCAGCGACCGCATTTCGGCGTTCGATCACGTATTGCCGCGGGCCATTCCGGGTAAAGGGGCTGTGCTGAACGGGATTGCGACGTATTTCCTGAACGCTACCCGCGATATTTGCCCGAACTGGCTGCTGGCCACGCCCGATCCGAACGTCGCCATCGGCCATCGCTGCGAGCCGGTACGCGTGGAAATGGTCATCCGGGGCTACCTTGCCGGTCACGCAGCCCGCACCTACGCAAGCGGGATCCGAACCCTTTGCGGGGTGGAATTACCAGAAGGCCTGCGCGAAAACGACCGGCTCCCGCAGCCGATTATTACCCCCAGCACCAAGGCAGAAGAAGGCCACGACGAGGACATTTCCAAAAACGAAATTTTGGCGCAAGGCCTGGTGCGCAAAGAAGACTACGAACAAATGGAGCGCTACACCCACGCGCTATTCCAGCGCGGCACGGAGATGGCGGCTAAACAAGGCCTTATTCTGGTGGATACCAAGTACGAATTCGGAAAAAAAGACGGTCAAATCCTGCTCATGGACGAGATACACACGCCAGACAGTTCTCGTTATTTTTATGCCGAAGGCTATGCGGAACGGCAAGTCAGGGGAGAAAAACAACGCCAACTGAGCAAGGAATTTGTGCGGGAATGGCTGATGGACCACGGTTTTCAAGGCAAAGAGGGCCAGCAAATGCCAAATATGCCAGACGCGTTTGTGCAGGAAATCACCAGACGCTACGTGGAATTATACGAGATACTGACCGGCCAAACTTTTCAACAGGATAACCAGGAGGATGTACAGGAAAGGATTGAACGAAATATTCTGCAAGCAATGGGCCGTTTGCAGTAGCAGCCATACGCGCAGTTTTATCCACCAGGCAGCAGTTGACGGTGTGCGCACACTGCTACTGCCGATGGTTTCTCCGCCATAGAAACACACAGCCCGCTATACTGACCAGGAACAAGCAGATGGAAATTATTTCAGCCTGCGACAAGTTGAACCCAAATACATCGTGTATCACATTCACGCGTATTTTTTCAATCAAAAAGCGTTCGATGGCGATCAGGCCGAGGTAGATGAAAAACAACATGCCCGGTATCTTAATCCGTTTGCGCAGCGCCCAAAGGATGCCGAAAACGACCAGCATCATCATGATTTCGTAGAAAGGCGTGGGGAATACCGGCTCCGAGAGCTGGTAACAATAGTCCCACTCGCATCCTTCGATCTTCACACTAGGAGTAGGGTCGGTATGCGGCGTATTGAGCACGTGGTGTGGAAAACGGTAGGCCCACATCCAGTCGGGGAGAAAACTCATCCATCCGGGTTTGGGGGCAGTGTTCAGGATGCCCCAGTCGCCGTCGCCGGCCAGCTGGCAACCGATGCGGCCCACGCCGTAACCGGCCGTGAGCGCCGGCGCCACCGCATCGGCAGTGGGCAGGAACGGTATTTTTTGCCGGTATATGTAAGCCACAACCAGGATAAAACCCAGGACCAACCCGCCGAAAAAGGCCAGTCCGCCGCCCGAAGTCAGTGAACCGATTGGATCTTCCAGAAAAGAGTCCCAATTGTCGAAAATATCGAAAAACTTTGAACCCAGGATACCCCCGACCGCCGCCCAAACGGTCATTTCGCTGATGCGGTCATGAGGAAAAATCTGCACCGTATGCGTAAGCGGTGGATTTTTAAGCCTGCGTTTGGCATCCCACCAGGTCAAAGTCGCCAGGGCCGCAGCGCCGATAATTCCGGCAAGCCAGTTCATTTTGGCCGACAAAATGACCGAAGCGGGGTCATGCCTGAATTCTGCATAATGGACGTAGGCGTAAAAACCTTTGCCCCCGATCAGCAGGCCGACGAAGGCGTTGGCGATGATCTCGCCCATGCTGGCCGGCAAACCTTCGGTTATCTGCGCCGTAGCCGGCTGGTAGATGCCCTCCCCCGCTTTCCGGCGCAGTTCGCTGTGAAAAACCACCGCGCTGACCAAAAAAGCGATCGCCAGGATAAAACCGAACATTTTGAAAATAGACAACCAGTTGTCCGGCGCCGTGCCGAACAAGTCGTGGAAAAGATAGGAGAGATCGGGATACATGCGGCAAAGATAGAAGAGTAATGATGAATGGTGAATGATAAATGATGAATATTCTTGATTTTCAAGTAACTACAATATTCATCATTCATCATTCATCATTCATCATTCATCATTCTATATAAAGTCCAGCCTTCCGGCAAAGTGCGGATTTCCTGTAGCCTATAGTGTTCGCGGACAAAATCCCAGTTCAGGATCGGGTTTTGCCCTTGCCATTGCGGTCGGAGCCGGGGTTCATTGAACAGGATAAAGCTACCCGCCTGAAAATCGACGTAGCGGCGTTCCCAAAGATTATACATTGTAAGGCCGGGCAGGTAGGTTTTCAGCGATACATCCAAATCAAAGGCGTACAATACGGCATCGGGTGGCAGGACCTGGCGCAGTTCTGCGGCCACCTTTCGCTCCAAACGGTTGCGTTGGAAGATGGGCCGGAGGATCAGAATATTGGCAAAAAGTTGTATTCCAACAAACAAGCCGAGGGCTAAATACATCCAGCGTTTTTTCAAAAAATAAAAACCGTATGCAAAGAAACGGTCGAAGGCCGGGAACAGCAGGAGCAGCAAAACAGTGTAATCCGGTAACAAAAACCGCAGGTTCTGATGGGGGACGCCGCCCAAAAAAAGCAAGTGCGCGCTCAGGCAAATCAACAGCAGCCTTTTAACCGGCAGCAGGAAATCCGTGCGTTTCAGGCCGATAAAAAGCAAGCCGAGCAGGAGAAAAAAGCCTGGATGAGCCAGTGGAAAAAAAATGTACAGCCCGTTCGGCCACCCGTAATCCACTGTGCCATTGGCATTGGTAAAGGTGGTTTTGAACAGGTTCCACAGAGACCAGTCCTGCATCATCGAATGGCTGAAGGCGCTGCGCGAAACGTTCATTTTCAGCAAAATATGGGGCGCCAGGCCAAGGAGACCTGCCGCTCCTGCCGCTACTAACCATTTTACCCGCCGCCGTCTGGCCATCGTCACCAGTAGTACGATCGCCAGCGGTAAAAGCAAGGCCCCAAGGGAATAACGCGTAGTCACCGCCAAGGCCATAAAAAGCGCCGCCCAAACGATATCCCGGCCGCGATGCCGTTCCAAACAGCGAATACTGAACAATAAGGCGGCTAAAGTAAGGGCCAGACCCAGGGCATCGGACATCAGCGTGCAACCGGCCCGTACAAAATAGGGCGCCATGGCAAAGAAAATAGTACTATACACAAGCCGGGACTGCAGGTGTGTTCCAGTGGCTAAGCGCTGCAACAAACGATCGAAAAAATAAAACGCAAACCCGGCAGACAACCAGGACACCGCTTGAAGGGCCAGTATATCATCGGGGATCAGCAGGCGCAACAAAGCACCGGCCAGTGGATACCCCACCGCGAATTCGGAGTCGCCAAAACCGGTGGGCACGTAGGGTGCGCCCAGCAAATATTCGTAATACGTCCGGCTCAAACGCAGGTATTCGTGGGCATCCTGTCCATACAGGCCGTTGAACCCGCTCAGCAGGGAAAAAGCAGCCAATAGCCCGACAGCGGCAAACGGCAGCCATTTTTTGCGAAAAGAATGCGGCAGAATAAAGAGTTTTGTGCTGATTTTTTGCCTGAAATATAGGACAAATGCAAGGCTTCCCGAATGAAGAAATTTTAAACGATCGCCCACCCCGCAAACGCGTGGTGGTCAGCGGCTGTTTCGACCTGCTGCACAGCGGCCACGTCCGCTTCCTCCAGGAAGCCGCCCGGCTCGGCGAACTCTACGTATGCATCGGCTCCGACGAGAATGTATATCAGTTGAAAGGCCGCTCTCCGGTCGCAACCCAGGAAGAACGCAGGTATATGCTCGAAGCCCTGGCCTGCGTACACGCCGCGCGTATCAACAGTGGCTTTGGGTTGCTCGATTTTACGGCGGAACTTGTTGATATTCAACCGGATATATTTATCGTCAATGAAGATGGACACAGCCCGGCCAAGGAAGCCCTCTGCCGGGAACAAGGCATCGAATACGTCGTATCGAGGCGGGTGCCTGAAGCCGGTTTACCCACGCGCAGCACCACCGCGCTGCGCGTGGAATGCACCATCCCCTACCGCATCGACCTGGCCGGCGGCTGGCTCGACCAACCCTGGGTGTCCGAACATTATCCCGGCCCGGTACTTACGGCAAGCATCGAACCCGGTTACGATTTTAACAACCGCAGCGGGATGGCCACCAGCACCCGCAAAAAGGCAGTCGAATTGTGGAAAACCGCTTTGCCCGCAGGCGCGCCGGAACAGTGGGCCAAAGTGTTGTTCGGGTATGAAAATTTGCCCGGCACTATGGAAATAGCCGGCTCCCAGGACGCCCTCGGTATCATGTTGCCCGGTTTAAACAAACTGAACTATGCGGGCGGCTACTGGCCGGGAAGCATAGAAAGCGTTCACGAGGAAGAGATTATCAGTTGGCTGGAAAGCCATTTGTATTTGGTTACTCTGGGGCCGCGCGAATTCGGTTACCAGGTGCTGGCCGATACACGCATCACATCTGAAGGCGCCCGTGCTTTGGCGGAGGCGGCGGAAGGCTGCTGGCAGGCGATCCTCTCGCGCGATTTGCCCGCATTCGGCGCATGTTTCCGGCGCTCTTTCGAAGCGCAGATCGCCATGTTCCCCAATATGGCCGATGAGGCCGTTTTCCGTACGATTGAACAGTATCGCAGCCAGGCGCTGGGCTGGAAACTGAGCGGCGCAGGCGGCGGCGGGTACCTCGTTTTAGTTTCGGATAGGCCGGTGGAACGGGCTATTCAGGTGAAAATCAGGCGAAAAGACGGGTATTGAGGTTTGCGCGCTGTAGAAAAATTCACCACAAAGGACACGAAGTTACACAAAGTAAAACAAGGATAACTTTGCGTAACTTCGTGTCCTTTGTGGTGAATTTTTGATTACACCACAATAACCTTCACCACCAGCGTCTGATTCAAACTCAGCACGTGCACGAAATACACCCCCGGCTGCAACCCCGAAAATTCTTCCCGGTACTGCGCCTCCCCTCTTACGAAACGCGTCTCCACGATACGCCCCTGCACATCAACCACCTGTAAACGCGCGTCCTTTTTCTGGTGCAGCGCGATGTCGATGTAAAAAACGTCCTCCGTCGGGTTTGGAGCGGCCACGACCGCTTCAAAAATGCCGCCCGCGCCGGATCCCGACTCCCGGCAATTCAAAATCATAACCGGTTTTGCCAACGACAGGTTGCTGCAACCCGCCAGCGTGGCCTCCAGCGTGACCTGGTACGTACCGGTCGCCGCGTATATATGAACCGGATCCTGCTCCGTGCTGGTATTCCCGTCGCCGAAATCCCAGAAATAATTGTCCACACCGACCAGCACTTCCGAAATATCGAAAAAATGCAGGGTGTCGTCCTGGCAGGCAGTGCCGCTTACCAGCAGATTGCTGATAAACTGAAGGCCCGAATTGTTAAAAATCTGGGCGGAATCCCGCGTGGAACACCCGTTCGGAGCGGTCACGGAGACGCTGTACACGCCGTCGCCCGATACCATGATATCCGGCGTCGTCGCCCCGGTAGACCACAGGTAAGTGAAATCAACATTCATCGGTTCAACGGTAATCACACCCGAATCACCGCAAACTATAATCGTGTCGCCCAATTCAAAGGCGGGCGCTTCCAGTATGGTCGTGGTTTGCTGGGTCGAAACGGTACACCCGTCTGCCGTTTGATAAGTGTATATAACAGTCGCGTTGCCGCCACCCGGTTCAGTCGCCGGGAAAAAGCCGGTTCCAGGGTTTAAATCGTTCAGTACGGTGGGTGGATCGGCCGTGAATTGACCGCCCGCCGGAACACCGCTCAACGGAACAGGCGCGTCGCTGGAACAATAGGTATCCGCTAAATCGGTAAAACTCAGCAGCGGCAAGGCAAATACCGAATACGGTTGCGTCTGCGAATTGGCACAGCCATTTGCATCCGTAAGCGTATAGGTCAATTGCTCCGTCGAACCCGTGGGAGACTGGCCCGGGTCGAGGGTATTGCCCGCAAGCCCGGAAGTGGCCGTACTGCTGAAAACGCCACCGGCCGGATCGCCGCTCAAGGTCACGGCGGGTTCATTGGCGCAATACGTGGGCGTCAGGCCGCTGAAACCCACCGCAGGCAAGGCATTCACGAGGAATGACTGGCTTTGCATATTGGAACAGCTATTTCCATCGGTATAAACATA
>Ga0105046_10001588_pt1 | contig 35105 bp, 21 predicted proteins | sample MAT03_FD_78385 | JGI IMG/M metagenome (GOLD analysis project Ga0105046, IMG submission 78385) | Freshwater microbial communities from Lake Fryxell liftoff mats and glacier meltwater in Antarctica - MAT-03 (megahit assembly) | ecosystem: Environmental > Aquatic > Freshwater > Ice > Liftoff... | reverse complement strand
GCCTTCGGCTGCCTTGGCCAGGGCCTCAGTATCGCCTTCGGCTGCCTTGGCCAGGGCCTCAGTATCGCCTTCGGCTGCCTTGGCCAGGGCCTCAGTATCGCCTTCGGCTGCCTTGGCCAGGGCGTCCAGTCCAGGCTTTGCCCGCCGCGAAGACCTCGGGAGGGGAGTCGCATGAAGGTCGTCGATGTCGCCGAGTTCTACGCGGACAAGGGCGGCGGCGTACGCACTTACATCCACCAGAAACTCGAAGCCGGCACGCGTCTTGGCCACGAGGTCGTCATCATCGCGCCAGGGCCCGAAGACGGCGAGGAGGAGCGGCTCGGCGGTCGCATCGTCTGGGTCAAGGGCCCGCCCATGCCGCTCGACCCTCGTTACTACGTCCTCTGGAACGAGCGCGCCGTGCACGCGGCACTCGACCGCGAGAGGCCTGACATCGTCGAGGGCAGCTCACCGTGGAGCGGCGGTTGGTTTGCCGCACGCTGGCCAGGTCGGGCCAAAAAAGCCTTCATTTTTCACCAGGACCCGGTGGCCGTCTACCCGCAGACATTGCTTGGGCGGTGGCTTGGCAATGGCCGCGTCGACCAGCTCTTCACGCCCTACTGGGCTTACCTGCGTTCGCTCGCCAGGCGCTTCGACCGGACCATCGTCGCGGGCGACTGGCTGGCGCAACGCCTCGGCGATCGCGGCATCGACAACGCCCTGTCGGTCCCTTTCGGAATCGACAAGGCGCGCTTCTCGCCCCACCACGCCGACCCGGCGCTCAAGCTTCGTTGGCTCGCCCAGTGCAGCGTCGCCGAGGCCTCGGCCAAGGCCTCGGCCAAGGCCACGCTCGACACCCCACTGTGGGTCGCCATCTCGCGCTTCCATCCCGAAAAGCGCATCGGCACCCTCCTCGACGCATTCGCGCATGCCAGCGAGCGCCGTCCGATGGGGCTCGTGCTGTTCGGGCAGGGCCCGCTCGAGTCGTGGGTGCGTCACCGCGCGCGCGGTGTCCCCGGGGTTCACGTCGCGGGCTTCGTCTCCGATCGCGAGCTCATCGCGCGCACCCTCGCCTCGGCCGACGCGTTCCTCCATGGCAGCGCCGCCGAGACCTATGGGCTGGTCGTCGCCGAGGCGATCTGCTCGGGCCTCCCGATCGTGGTGCCCGACATCGGTGGCGCCGCCGACCTCGCCGCCGATGCCTTCGCCGAAACCTACCCCGCAGGCGACGCCCGCGCTTGTGCCGCCGCCATGACGACGCTGCTCGGACGCCCGCGTGAGCTCCTCCGACGCGCCGCGCTCGAGACCGCGCAGCACCGCATCGGCACCATGAACGACCACTTCAGCGCGCTGTTCGAGACCTACGCGCGCATGTAGTCAGAGCCCCGCTCAGAACAGCTCTTTCAAGCTCTTCGCGAAGCTCGAGGCACCCGCCGCGTCGAGCGCAAGCTCGATCTTGACCTCGGCCCCCGACGCGACGGTCGTCACCTTGTTGAGCTCGTCGTCGATGCCGATCTCCTTGAGTTCAGGGTCGGCCGCGAACTCGGTTATCTCCCTCTTGACCGAGGTCGCGACGCTCGAGGCCTTGCCCGCGTCCGCGAACAGCCCGACGATCTTCAGGCCGAAGCCACCCGAGAAGTCGAAGCCCATGGCCGCGCCCTTCACGTCCTGGACCTGACCGAAGTCCTTGCCCAGAAACTTCTTGAGCTGGGTCGACCCGGTGATGACGCCGAAGCCGTGCTTGGACGACTTGAAGCGCGCCACCAGCGCCGCGACCTTGGCGCCCTTCCCGCCCTGATTGGCAGCGCGCGCCTTGAGCGCCGACTCGAACAAGGTCTTGCTGCCAAAGACCGCGTAGCTGCCGTTGAAGGCCACGCACGCGCCATCGCCAATCTCGAAGTATGCGCCTATCGCCGAGGTCTTCTCGGTGAGCGCGACCTTCGACTTCTTCGAGTAGTAGTCCTTGATCTTGACCTGGTCGAAGGTGCCTTCGAGGATGACCAGCGACTGCTTCGCCTTCTTGATGACGTCGTCGGGGCCGGCGTAGACGATCGTCTTCACCGACGCCATGATGTCGAGACCGGCCTCCCGCTTCATCTGCGTGATGTCACGGCCGTAGCCGGTGAGGTCGATGATCTCCTTCTGGAGCTCCTTGAAGAAGGGGGTCGTGCGCGCGCCCTCGAGATCGATGGCGATGAGCGTCGATACCTCCGCCGGGATCCAGTTGAGCGCGCCATCGTAGTCCTTGGCGCTGGCGGATGCGGCAGTGAGACCCGAGGTGGCCAGGGCGAGGAAAGCCACGAGGGCGGTGTAAATCGGTCGGGTCATTTTGCGAGATCTCCAGAGGAGGACCGGAATGCTGTGGCCGGGCTACTTGGCGGCGCGCGGCGTCATGCGGTTCGGATGCGAGAGATAAGGCGCAAGCGTGGCTCGGGCAAGCGCGCGCCCAGCGACGGCGCTGAGACAGCGGGGATTCAAGCGCGCATGTAACTGGTTTGTGCCTGCTCGTGCCGAGTCCGACGCCGCACAGGTTCAGGGCGCCCCGTCGCGCGGCCTCCGCAAGGTTGCTGGTCTCAAACCGCGAGGCGGACACCTAAACGGATGACTCTCGATTCACGCTCACGACGAGAGCACCACCGAGCGTCGGGGATGCGACCGACCATCAAAGCCGGCGAAGGCGGCAGGGAGGGAGCGCCCTGACGTCGGTGGTGCGTTGGGTGGATCTCGGTCGAGAGTCATCCGTTTAGGATGACGGAGCCTCCACTGCGGGCCCCGTCGCCGCCACCAGTGCCTCGGTCGACACCCGTGCGTCACCGTACAACATCCGGGTATTTGCCCGGACGAACAGCGGGTTCTCGATCCCAGCGTAGCCAGCGCCTTTGCCGCGCTTCATCACGATGACCGTCACCGCCTTCCACACCTCGAGCACCGGCATGCCTGCGATCGGCGAGCCGGGGTCTTCCAGCGCAGCCGGATTGACGATGTCGTTGGCACCGATCACGAGGACGACGTCGGTCGATGGAAAATCGTGATTGATTTCATCCATCTCCAGCACGATGTCATAGGGGATGTCGGCCTCGGCGAGGAGCACGTTCATGTGGCCGGGCAGGCGTCCGGCGACCGGGTGGATCGCAAAGCGCACGGTCGTGCCGCGCCCCCGCAGGTCATGCACCAATGTTCGCACCGCATGGGAGGCGCGCGCGACCGCCATGCCGTAGCCCGGCACGATGACCACTTCCTTCGCCGCCAGCAGCATCGCCGCGACCTCATCGATGCCCGCCTCGATCATGTCGCCGATGACAGGGGCCGAGTTTCTTGGTGCGCCGCCGGCTGTCCCGAAGCCGCCGAAGAGCACGTTCCAGATCGAACGATTCATCGCCCGGCACATGATGATCGACAGGATCGCGCCCGAGCTTCCGACCAGCGCGCCAGTGACGATGAGGAGATCGTTGCCGAGCATGAAACCCGCGGCCGACGCGGTCCAGCCGGAGTAGCTGTTCAAGAGCGACACCACGACCGGCATGTCCGCGCCGCCAATCGCCATCACCAGATGCACGCCCAACACACCCGCCAGCAACGCCATCAAGCCGAGCCACAAGACCCCGTCGAGCGGATCTGCCCCGTAGGGGAAGGCTAACGCTGCGCAACCGCCGAGCAGCCCGAGGTTCAGGAAGTGTCGGCCCCTGAGAAGCAGCGGCGCGCCGCCGACCCAGCCCTTGAGCTTCAGGAACGCGACGACCGAGCCGGTCAACGTGATGGTGCCGATGAGCACGGCGATGAATATCTCGCCGAGCAGGATGGGGCTCACCAACGTCACGTGACTCTGGGCGCTGAGCTGAGAGCTGATCGACAGGTAGCTCGCGAATCCGACCAGCACCGCGGCCGCGCCAACGAAAGAATGCAGCGCTGCCACCAGCTCGGGAATCGAGGTCATGGCGACGCGCGCCGCCAGGAACGCGCCGATCGCGGCACCGACCAGGAGCGGCGCGAGGGTGATTCCAAGGCCCTGCACCCGGCTCTGGGTGAGCGTCGCGAGGATCGCTACCACCATGCCGAGCACGCCGAGCAGGTTGCCGCGGCGCGCCGACTCCTGCGAGGACAAGCTGCGCAGGCTCACGATGAACAGCACGCTGGCGATGAGGTGGGCCAGCAGGGTGGCGACTTTCTCCATGCTGCGCGCCTACTTCCGGAACATCTTCAACATCCGGTGGGTCACCCAGAACCCGCCCGCGATGTTGATGGTGGCGAGCAATACAGCCAGCAGACCGAGCACCGTGCGCGCATCGAACGGCCCATCGTGGCTGCCTTCGAGCAGCCCGCCGACGATGATGATGCCGGAGATAGCGTTAGTCACCGACATGAGCGGCGTGTGCAGCGCGGGCGTCACGTTCCAGATCACCTGCCAGCCTACGAAGCACGAGAGCACGAAGACCGCGAGCTGGTCGACGAAGCGCTCGACCTCGAGCTGCATCGGCGAGGCGGCGGCGCCGCTTGCCGTCGCATAACGCAGGAAGAACCAGCCGCCGACCAGGAGCAGCCCAATCCCCGCGAAGACCATCGTGCGCGCGCCCTTGGGTCGCGGATGCGACAGGCTTCCGAGCGCGGGATGGGCGGCGACGTGCTTCGAGGCCGATGCTGGCGCCTTCGTGTGAGTTGCTGCCCCTGTCGCGGCGCGCGTGGGCGGGGACGCGTGCGAGGCGCTGCGCGGGACCGATGGGGTCGCTGTGGCCGCTGTGGTCGATGTGAACGACGTGATTGGGGGCGCCGCTGCCGGTGCTCTGGGCGGGGGCGCTTCGCCGCGCAACAGCACCAGCATCGGACCGCCGATCTCGTGCGTGGGCGTGACGTCGAACGCGCTCGCGGTGCTCAGCTCGGCCAGCAGGTTCAAGAGGTTCTTCGCGTAGAGCTCGCTGGCGGTCTGCGCCATACGGCTCGCGAGGTCGGTCGGACCGAGCACCGTCACAAAGCCCATTGCGGTCGGGTGCCGGACCACCTCGTCGGCGCGGGTGACCTCGCAGTTGCCGCCCTGGTGCGCGGCCAGGTCGACCACCACGCTGCCCTGGCGCATGGCCTCGACGTGCGCGCGCGTCCACAGGACAGGGGCCGTCGTGCCCGGCACCAGCGCGGTTGTGATGACCACGTCCACCTCGGCCGCTTGCGCCGCGAAGAGGGCCATCTCGGCGGCGATGAACTCGGGGCTCATCACCTTCGCGTAGCCGCCGTGTCCCTCACCCGACTCACGAAAGTCGAGCTCGAGGAACTCGGCGCCGAGGCTCTTCACGTCGTCTTTCGCGGCGAGCCGGGTGTCGAACGCGCGCACCAGCGCGCCGAGCGCCTTGGCCGCACCGATGGCTGCGAGCCCCGCCACGCCCGCGCCGATCACCAGGACCTTGGCCGGCGCCACCTTGCCCGCCGCCGAGAACACCGCGCCCAGTGGCCGCTGCAGCGCCGTCGCGGCCTCGAGCACGGCGCGTTGGCCGGTGAGCGCGCCCATCGACGAGAGGGCGTCGCACTTCTGAGCGATGGTCGTGCGCGGCACCCGCTCCATCGCGAGGACGGTCGCCTTGCGGGTCGCGAGCGCGGCGACGAGTTCGGGGTGACGACCTGCGTGGATGAACGAGACGAGGGTCGCGCCTTCGTTCAGGCGGCGCGCTTCTTCGAGAGTCGGGGGCTCGACCTTGAGCACCACGTCGGCCGTCCAGGCCTCCGCGATGCGGGCACCGACGGCCTCATAGGCCGCGTCGGGGTGCCCAGCCAGAAGGCCGGCACCGGATTCGATCACGATCTCGTAGCCCGTGCGCACGAGCTCTGCGACGGCGCTCGGCGTGAGCGCCACCCGGCGTTCCCGCGCCCCTGATTCCTTTGGAATGCCCACCTTCACGGCGCGCACCGTAGCACGGTCGCGGCGCGTGAAGAAGCCGGCCCCCTGAACCGCCTGAACCGGTCGGCGCTCACGCAGCGGTCAGCGGAAACGGTCGACCTGGGAAAGGTCGCGGGCCATGTTCTTCTGGTGCGCCTCGAGGGTGCCGCCGCCGATCTCGATGAGCTTCGCGTCCCGCCAGAGGCGCTCGACCCGATACTCGCCGACATAGCCATAGCCGCCGAGGACCTGGATCGCGCGGTCCGCGACCTGCTTGGCCATGGTGCTGCAGTAGAGCTTGACCCCGTCCGAGTCGACGCGGTTGCCGGAGCCGCCGAGGTCGAGGCGCGCCGCGGTTGCGTAGACGTAGCAGCGGCCGGCCATGTACTCGGCGTAGCTGTCGGCGATGTGGCGCTGGATCTGGCCAAAGCTGTTGAGCGGCTTGCCGAACGCCTTACGCTCGCGCGCGTAGCTGTTCATGATTTCGATCGAACGGCGCGCAATCCCAAGCGACATCGCGGCCAGTGCCAGCCGCTCGATCTCGAGGTTGCGCATCATGTGGCTCACCGCCTCGCCCTCGTCGCCGACGAGGTTGCTGGCCGGCACGCGGCAGTCGTCGAAGACGAGCTCGGCGGTCGGTGACGCCCGCATGCCGAGCTTGTCGTTCAGTTTCTGGCCGAGCGCGAAGCCGGGCATGCCCTTCTCGACGAGGAACAGGGAGAGGCCACGTGGGCCTTCGGCGCTGCGCGCGTAGACGAGGAATGCGTCGCCGAGCTCGGTCTTCGAGATGCAGCCATTGGTGATCCACATCTTCGCACCGTTGAGTACCCAGGCGTCGCCATCCCTGCGCGCACGGGTCTGCATGCCGAGCACATCGGTGCCGGCGCTGGGCTCGGACATCGCCATGCCACAGATGCTGCGGCCGTCGCACGCGGGTGGCAGGAACTTCAGTCGCTGCGCATCGTTGCCGTTCTGGGCGAGGTTGTTCGCGAACAGCATCGCATGGGCGAGGTAGGCGAGCGTGAACCCCGGGTCGACGGCAGCGAGCTCCTCATGGGCTATCACCGCGGCGACGGCGTCGAGCCCCGAGCCGCCGAAGCGCTCTGGAACCGTGACGCCGAGCAGTCCGAGCTGTCCGAGCTGCCTGAACAATGGGGCGTTGAACGACTCGGTGCGATCGTGCTCAGCCGCTTGTGGCTCGACCTCGCGCTCCGCGAATCCGCGCACCATTTCGCGCAACGCCAGGTGTTCAGGGGTCGGGTTGAAGAGGTCGTGGCTCGCTCGGGACATGGCGCGGCTCCTGCTGGACCCTGGGCGGATCGCGCGCCGATCTTTAGGCCAGCCGATGGTGCGGCGCAACGATCGAATCACGGCGTGGGCGGGTTCGCCTTTGCCCTCCAATTTTGACGGCCGGCCAGAATGCCGCGAGCTGAACGGATGACTCTCGACCGAGATCCACCCAGCGCACCCCCGACGTCGTCGCGGCGACATGCCTGGCTCCTGGTCACGTTGTTGGCTGGGTGTGCGCGCGGGCCAACAGATGTCCACTGCGATCAGGCCAACGATTGTCCAGCCGGGATCTGTGCGGCGGTCGCGCCATCTGGCCGGGTCTGCGCGGCCCGTTGCGACGACGGATCGTGTGACGAGGGCTTTCAATGTGTAGCCACCGATGCCGTCGCGCTGTGCGTTCGTGACGACGTGATGAACTGTCAGCCGTGCCAGGTCGATGGCGACTGCAATCAAGCGGGGCTCTTCGGCTATGCCTGTATCAGCTACGGCAGTGACGGCAGCTTCTGCGCCTCGCCGTGCGGACAGACGCGCCCATGCTCCAAAGGGTATGCCTGTGCCGATGGCCGTTGTCGCCTCGGTGCGGGCTTGTGCACCTGCAACGACATCGGCCTGGCCCTTGGCGCCGAGACGACCTGCGCGCATGTCGGCGACGCTGGGACGTGTCCCGGCATGCGCGGTTGTGGTGCGTCGGGGCTGTCGCCTTGCATCGGCGCGAGCCCAGGGCCCGAGGTGTGCGACTTGCACGACAACGACTGCGACGGCACCACCGATGAAGGGCTCGTTTGTGGCACGCGGGCCTCGCAGCGAGCGGCGGTGCCAGTCATCAGCCGGACCGGCGCTTCAGTGGGGACCTCGGTGCGGCTCGTGCCGTGAGGCTGCGTGTGTCGACGTGCCGTGAGGCTGCGTGTGTCGACGTGCCGTGAGGCTGCGTGTGTCGACGTGCCGTGAGGCTGCCTGTGTCGACGTGCCGTGAGGCTGCATGTACCGACGTGCCGTTGGGCTGCCTGTACCGACGTGTTGTTAGGCTGCCTGTATCGACGTGCCGTTAGGCTACCTGTATCGACGTGCCGTTGGGCTGCGTGTGTCGACGTGCCGCGCTATTCGTACAGGACGAGATCAGACGTCAGCACGATGTTGCCGGAGCCATCGGGGGGATCGCGTCCAACGAGTAGGCCGCGATACGTGAATATGACCGGTTTTCCGGGTCTTACGTCCTTGCTTACGTCGAGGACCCAGGGCTCGACGGCAGCGCCAGGACACCAACCGCCGCGGCCCGTCCACCACGTGCCTCCCTGATTCGGAGTCATGCCGTGTTCGATCGCCGGGATGCACCCGTCGTTGTCGCCCGCTTCGATGAAGCCCTTCGCATACTCGGTCGCGCCGACGTTGATGACGTGGCGATGGGCACAGAACTCGGCGCACTGATTGGGTCCGGCACCATGGCCCGTGACGAGTGTCCATACTTCCGCACGGCGCGTCGTCGTGGGGATGTCGACGACGACCGGCGCCCGTTCGTTGTAGGTCGAACCGAAGTCGCCGCCCGTGAACAGCGGTACCACCGTGATGGGGCGCGAGCCCTTGTGCCTGTTGCTGAAACGCACCGAGAGCCAGGTCGCGGTCGGCTGGTTGTTCCACTCCGGTGCGAACTCCCAGCGTAGGCGCTGCGTGCCGCCCGCCGCCACGTGCGCCAGTAGCGGTGTCGCGTCCACGACCCAGTGGGCCTCACGGTGATAGGCCGTGATGAAGCGCGCCACCTCGTGCGGGGTGGTGCCATCGCCCATGTCGGGCTCGATGATCGACAACGAGGCGAGGTAGTCCCACGCCCCGCAGTTGCCGAATTCTGGCTTGTCGCGATCGGGACAGCGGAGGGTAATCTCGATCTCGACAGTGTCGAAGCCCGCCAGCTCGTCGGGGGACGGAAACACAACGTCGGCCTCGGCGAACTGGCTCAGCACCTCGCCCCTGAAGACATCGATCGTGTCAGCGCCTTCGACCGCGAGACGCTCGTTCAAAGCGTGCTCGGCGCGCATGTAGTCAGCCTCGTAAGCGGCGTACGCGAGGTTCTGACGCCATGCCCAATGGCCCCCGTCCGCCAGCGCCTGGTCGTACCGCGACACATCGGCCAGGCTGCCAACTCCGCGGATGAGCTGGCCGTGGTCGATTGCGAAACCAGGCGCGAGATGGCCAAGGATGGCGGCCCCGGGCCATCGCAGCGAGGGCGAAGCCTCGACTGAAGGCCATGCCGCGAGCGCCTGGGCGCGGGCCGCGACAACGTGCAGGTGGGCTTGCCAGTGGCTTCGCGGCGACGGGCCGAGCCCTGCAAGGGTCCTGTCGATGCGCGCCTGCATGGCCGCGACGTGGTCGGGCGCGATGGCCTCGCTCGCGGTGGACACGAAGATGTAGTGCACGTCGTCGGGCGACCGTTCGAGCAGCGCCGCGAAGTCGGCGTCGCTGTCCCAGATCGATGTCGCGTCGAGGGCGGACACCGGGATCCCGTCCGAGATGAAGACGAAGCTCTCGCAGCCGGTGAAGGTGGCTGCCAGTGAAAGCACGCTGCCATCGACGAGCTCGAGCTCGAAATCACTCGCGAGGTCGCCGCGCTTCGTCCCGAGCGGACCTGCCGCAAGTCCTTGACGACACGGCGAAAACTCGATGTCATCGCCGTCGCCCGGCGGCACGTTGTCAGGGGTACCGCCGGTCGTGTCCGATGCGGCCTCGGCAGCATCGTCGACCTCATCGACCCCATCGTCCGCGTCGGGCGACCCATCGCTCCCGGTCGCTTCAGTTGTGTCGCTCGCGGCGTCGCTGCCGCACGACGCGACGACGAGGCAGGCGGCGAGGTGAAGCGAGGCGCGGTGCGTGGCGGCCATGATGGCGAACCTATCTGAGGATGGTGGCTGACAGCGAGGCCGGTACGATCGACCTGGCGAGGTCCGACCCCGCGGCGCCGATCGTCGTGCCGGGCGCGAACAACAGCCGATGCAACGCTGGTTCGGCCGCGAGCTCCGGGTGGAAGCTCGCCCCGATCACGTTGCCCGACCTTACGGCGATCGCCTCGCCCTGGAACGTCGCTACGACTTCGACACCCTGTCCGATGCGGGTGATCCTGGGCGCGCGGATGAACACGCAGCGAAGCCGCCCGCTGTCGTCCGTCGCCTCGAAGCTCTCGTTCTGACGACCCCAGCCATTGCGCGCGACGTCGACAGCGAGCCACCCGAAGCTCCGCTGCGTCGGGTGGCTGACACCGCTTGCCGCGAGGATGAGCCCGGCACAGGTCGCCAGCACTGGATGGCCTGCTTTGACGAACGCATCGAGCGGTCCCCATAGGCCATTCCAGTCGATCAGCTTGAGCATCGTGCTGCTCTCGCCGCCTGGCAGGACCAGGCCGGCGAGACCCGCGAGATCGGCCGCCGAGCGCACCCGGCGCGTGCCACAGCCAAGTGCCTGCAGCGTCTTTTCATGCGCCTCGAAGCCGCCTTGCAGTGCGAGCACGCCGATGACGGCGACGTCCGTCGACGGTGACCCCGTCGCCGTCGCCGTCGCCGTCGCCGTCACCATCACCATCACCATCACCAGCCTCGCTTGGCCATTCGCTCGTGCGCCTGGAGCTTGTCGATTTCGATACCGCTCATCGCGAAGCCGAGCCCACGCGAAATCTCCGCCAGGCGCTTCGGGTCCTCCCAGTGGGTCGTCGCTTCGACCATGGCGCGCGCCCGCCGGGCCGGGTTCTCTGACAGGAAGATGCCGCTGCCGACGAACACCGCCTCGGCCCCGAGTGCCATGCACAAGGCCGCATCGGCCGGCGTGGCGATCCCACCCGCGGCGAAGTTCGGTACCGGCAGCCGGCCGGTGCGTGCCACTTCCTCGATGAGGGCGTAGGGCGCGCCGATGCGCTTGGCCTCGGTCATGAGCTCCTCGTGCCCGAGCACGGTGAGGCGACGGATGTGCGTGCGCACCGTGCGCAGGTGACGCACCGCCTCGACGATGTTGCCGGTGCCGGCCTCGCCCTTCGTGCGCAGCATCGCCGCGCCTTCGCCGATGCGTCGCAGCGCCTCACCGAGGTCGGTCGCGCCGCACACGAACGGCGTCTTGAAGCCGAGCTTGTCGATGTGGAACTCTTCGTCGGCGGGCGTCAGGACTTCGCTCTCGTCGATGAAGTCGACCTCGAGCGCCTCCAGGATGCGCGCCTCGATGAAGTGCCCGATGCGGCACTTGGCCATCACCGGGATGTCGACCATGCCCTGGATCTCTTGAATCATCGACGGGTCGCTCGCGCGGGCGACGCCGCCTTCCTTCCGGATCTGGGCCGGAACACGCTCGAGCGCCATCACTGCCGTGGCGCCCGCGTCCTCCGCGATCTTCGCCTGCTCGGCGTTGACGACGTCCATGATGACGCCACCCTTGAGCATCTCCGCCAGCCCGACCTTGACCTTGAACGTCGACTTGTCCTGCGTGTCCATTGCTTCCTCTCTCGCTGCGCCACGTGGGCGCACTGATGCCAGGGCCTCAGGCCCCCATGAGCTCCACCCGCCGCGCCCCGTGGCGTCGCGACAGGACCTTCTTCAGCGCCCGTCCGAGCCGGTGCGCGCCCTCGACGAGCCGCTCCGGCGACTCCGAACAATAGGTCAGCCGCAGGCCCGCGGGCGCCGCCATCCTCCCGGACGCCGCTGCGTCGACCGTGTAGACGCTGCCCGGCGAGACCAACACCCCCTCGAGCCGAGCCGCCTCGTAGGCGACCTCCGGGTCGACGCCGGGTGGAAGACTCAACCACATGACGACACCGCGTTCGGGCAGGAGGAACGTGACCTCCTCGGGCAGGCACTCCCGCAATGCCGCCGCCAGCGCGTCGCGCCGCTGCCGATAGGCGCTCGTGACCCGCGCGAGGTGGGCCTGCAGGAGCCCGCGTTCGAGGAACTCCGCCAACGCATGTTGCAGGAGGGTCGATGTGCCGAGATCCATCGCATGCTTGAGCCGCGTCAACGGCCCGCGCATGGCAGGCGGGCAGACGATGAACCCGACGCGCAGCGCCGGGATGAGCTTCTTCGAGTAGGTACCGACGTGGAATACGTCCGGATCGTGGGCGCGCAGCGCTGGAAGCGTCGTTCCAGGCTCGAGCTCGAGATCGGCGCCGTAGTCATCCTCGACCAGCGGCACGCCAGCCTCCTGGGACCAAGCGACGAGTGCCTCGCGCCGCGCGGCCGAGATCGAGGTCCCGGTCGGGTTGCGCGAGCTCGGCATCAGATAGAGTCCCTTCGGGCGGCGCCGTGCAAGCGCACGCAGGGTGCGGATGTCTGGCCCCTCGTCGTCGCCCGGCACGCCGATCACTTCCGCCCCGCAGGCGGTCAGGATGTTGAGGGCGCCCGAATAGGTCCGTCCCTCGGTGAGAAATGCGTCGCCCGGATCGACCAACGCTCGCGCGACGAGATCGAGCGCCTGCTGGCTCCCGGTCGTGATCAGGATGTCGTCGGCCGCCGCCCTGATCCCCGAGCGACCGAGCTCGGCCGCGATGAGCAGCCGCAGCCGCTCGAGTCCCTGGCCCGGCGCATAGCCGAGGGCTTCGGGACCGAGCGTCGCGAGCACGTTATCCATGCACGCCCGGAAGTCCTCGTGCGGGAGGAGGTCGAGGCTCGCTTGCATGCGCGAGAGATTGACGACGTCGCCGAAGACACCACCGGCGGACAGGCGCTGCATACGACGCAGTGGCTCGCTCTGCACCGCGCGGGACAGGAGGTTGGGCCACGGGATGCCTTCGTACCGATAGACCGCGCGCGGCTCCTCCACGAGGTTGGCGCGGTCGAGCGGCCGGCCGCCGAGCGTCATCGCAGCGTCATCGTCATTGCCTTCGCGCGCGGAACGGGCAGGGCGGGTCGCGATGCGATCGAGCACGAAGCTGCCCCGCCCGACATGACCCGCGATGTAGCCGTCCGACGCCAGCTCCTCAAACGCGCGCACCACTGTGTTGCGATGGGTGTCGAGCGCGGCCGCCAGCGCCCGCGACGGGGGTAGCCGGAAGCCAGGCGGCAGGTCACCGCTGGTGATACGCGCCGCGACCTGGTCGACGATCTGCCGATAGAATGGTGCCGCCTGGCGGCCGTCGAGAACGATCCCCAGTGATTGGTCTAATTGGGCCTCGGTTGAAGGCCCGGCCGGTCGCGATTGGTCCATGACGACCGAAGCCTAACGAGCCATTTTCAAGGTCGCAAGGAAAATCTTCGGGATTGGATTAATCCAACTAGACCAATCGGGGCGGTTTGTGGCATCGATTGGCTGGACGGGGTCGCAAAGGCTCCAACGCTGCTTGTTGCCCACCCTTGCCGGCTCGAAGGCGAGCGGATAGCGTCCGCCGTCCCTCGGCACTGGAGACTTTTAGATGAAAACACCTCGCACGTCATTGCGCCTGCTCGTCGGTCTGGCGCTGGCCACCACTCCCCTGGCTCTCGCTGGCGCCTGCGGCAAAAAGGACGGCCCGCCGCCCGAGGCTCCGCCGACGACCAGTGCGCCGACAACCCCTCAGGACGAAGGGGCACCGCGCCGTGACCTCGAGCCCGGCGTCGTCGCGAAGCCCGAGGCCAAGCCCGCCGGAGCCCTTTCCGTGCCGGCACTCGCTGGGCCTTTCGCGACCGCGGGCCTTTACGCCGTTCCTAAGGGGGCGCCGTTTGTTCTCGTCGGTTCGCCGCAGAAACTGTTCGACGCGCTCGGCTACGCCGGGCTCTTCGAGAAGTACGGCATGCTGCTCGGCGGCTTCGGCGAGAAGATGGCGGAGGTGTCGGGCAAGGACTTCTTCAAGCTCGCGTCGTGGGGCGAGATCGGGATCGATCTCGCGAGCCCGATGGGCGTGTTCATGCCCGAGCTCGAGACGCAGGCGATCGTCACGTTCGTGCCGCTAAGCGACGCCAGTAAGCTCATCGCCTTCGTCACCGAGACCGCCAAGAAGGTTGAGGCCCCGGTCACGGCGGAGAAGATCGGCGAGGCGACGCTCCTCACCCTTGGTGATCGCGATCGCAACGCATGGCTCGTGAACGGCCAGATGTTCTACGCGGTGACGTTGATGCGCGGTAACGGCGCGGCGGCGATCGCGAAGGAGATTCTTGGGCGTAAAGAGGCCGACAGCATCGTGTCGCTGCCCGAGCTGAAGTCGACCCTCGAGGGCCTCGACGCCGACGAGATGGGGGTGTTCGTGCAGCTCAAGACGATCCTCGAAAAGACGATGATCGCGCGCGCCGAGAGTCGCATGGCCCCGCTGCCCGACCCGTACGCGTCGGAGCTGGACGCGGCCAAGAAGGCCGGCGATGCCGCGGAGATCGCGCGCCTCGAGCAGGCCAGCGCGTCGGAGAAAGAGCTCATGGAGCGAATGTCAAAGCGTCGCGCTGCCGAGCTCGATTTCGTCAAGTCGATCGTCGGCGAGCTATCGGTTCTCGCTGCCGGCCTCGACGTCGGCGACACGTTCGCGGAGGCAACCGTGAAGTTGCCGCTCGCCGAGGGCGGAATGCTCAAGGGGCTCATGAGGAACGCGGGCGACATGCAATCGATCTTGAAGGCCACCAAGAACGAGCCGCTCATGGTGTCGAGCGGTCAGGTGGACCCCCAAGCGTTTCTCGCCCTCATCGAGAAGGCGATGGCGGCTGATGGCGAGAGTCTCGCCGAGGTCCGCGAGCAACTGTCGAAGGGGCTCGGGATCGACCTCGACAAAGACGTCGTCGCTGCGTTCTCCGGCGAGCTCGGCTTCGCGCTCACCGGAGACATCGCCACGCTGATGAAGTCGAAGGACCCCACGCGTGAGCTCGGCGGGGCGATCGTCATCGGTCTCAAGCCCGACACCGGCATGAAGGCGATCGTCGCCAAGCTCGCTGCGCAGGAGGGGGCCGGCAACTTCGTCAAGTGGGACGAGGCCGCGGGCGTCTTGACCGTGACCCTGCCCGAGCAGCGGCCGATCCAGGTCGCATTTTCCGACAACCGGCTCATCGCCAGCACCGACCTCGACACGGCGTCGCGCTTGGCCGGCAACGAGACGTTCGTCGCCGCAATCGCCAATCCCAAGCTCAAGGCACTGCTCGAGCGCAAGGACCTGGCCGCGTTGTTCACGATGTCGCCGTCGTTCATGGGCGGTTGGATGTTGGCGTCCGGGCAGCGGAGCAGTTACCTGCCGCCGATGCCGGAGAACGCCTCGGCCGAGGTGAGGGGCAAGTTCGAGGCCGTTGCGAAGCTCGAAGCGGAGATCCAGCCGCTCCGCGCGGCCTCTGAGGAGGCGCAGATGAAGCCTGTACTCGCGGCGCTCGAGAAGCTCGGGATGTTCGCCGCGGGTGTCACCCTCGACGCGCAGGGTGTGCACGCGACCTTCGGTCTGTACACGAAGGGCGCGACGGTGCCGGAGGTTGTTGCCGCGCTGGTCGACATGGGAATGCAGGTCGGCAATGGGGGAGGCGAGCCGAGTGAAGGCGACAAGCGCCTGCGTGAGCTCGAGGACCAGCGTTGGAAGCTCGAGAGCGAGCTCTGGGACACCAACCGGCCGAAGGCCGTGGAAGAGATCATGCCTGAGCCGAAGGTCGCACCCGAGCCGAAGTGAGCGGTAGCGAATCCGCGTGGCTTGGGTTGTAGCGGCCGCGCTTGATCGGTGGCTCACCCGAGTGCGCGATGTCGGTCAGGCGTTTCGAAAGGTCGAGGAGTGTCGAATGAACGCGAAGCGACGATCCGAGATCAGCACAGTGGTGTTGGTGGCACTGTGTGTGGTCGGTTGCACGTCCGACCCGGCGCCGCCGGCGGGCATGCGACACGGCGTCGCTCAGACCGGCGGTGAGGCGCCGACCGAGCCCCTTGCGGGCCCGACGGACGGCCAGTTGCACGAGGCGCGCGTCAAGTCGGTGCTGGCGCGGTCCGAGCTGGCTGGAGAAGCCGAGCTCGCGAAGTGGCGCGGGGCACCGCTCGTCGAGGCACGCGTCGAGCTCGACCGAGGGGGCTTCACCGGCCACTGGTCGTTGTCGGGCGTGAACGGCGGCACTCAGGCGCTGCGTGTGGTCGCGTTCGAGCTTCCGGTCAACCGGTTGGCGGGCCGCCAGGCTGCGGTCACGTTGACGTCCGCGAGAGTCGGGGGCAAGGCCGTCACCGCGGGAGGCACCGCGGCTCGCTGGGAGATCCCGGTGGAGGTCGCGCCGGGGCAACGGGTCGAGCTCGAGCTCGAGTTCGCTGGGACTCCCCCACGCGTTCGGGGCGACGATGTCGTAGCGTTGCCTGGCGCCTCGCTGCCCGGCTCGAACGGCCTCATGCCCCAGGGCAAGTTGGATCTCGCGGCCGTGCTCGGCCAGGTCGGCAATTCGCCCGAGCTGCGCCAGCTCGTGCCGGTGGTGCCAGTCATCGATGTTGCCCAGGCGTTTGCCCAGTTCGAGGGTGGCGCGGTGCTCTCCGGCTGCCTGCCGACTCTCAGCTCGGAGGGCGCAGGGCTCGGATCGGTCGGCGTCACATCCATCGAGGTGCTGGTCGCGGCCGAGCGCACGGTGGATGCGACAGGCCTGCGGGGCGCGAGCGAGCGCGACGGTACCCGCATGAGGCATCGATTCGTCGCCCTCGGTGCGGCGGACATCGCCATCGTCGTGACCCGCGGCCTTCGCAAGGATGGCGAAGCCTCGACTGAAGGCCTCGTCGCCACGGACGTGCTCCTGGCCGATGTGCCAGTGACACTGCGTGTTCCCGCGGCCGCGACGGCGGCGTTGAAGGCGCAGCTCAGACGCGCACTGGAGGAACTCGAGGTTCGGTGGGGGGCCCATGGGCCGACCCGGCTCACGGTGGTCGGGCTCGATCGCGTGGGCAGCGACGACAGCTCGGGACCCGCCATTGGTCGACTGCCCGGGATCGTGCTCGTGCCGACGAAGCTGCTCGAGACCGCCGCGGCGGACGACCCGGGTGCGGCGGCAGGTGCGCCCGGACCGACGCCGGGCCTCTCGCTGTCGGGCATGCTCGGCGCGATGATCGAGCACCATCCGGCAGCGCGCGAGGCCCTCGCCTTCGCGGTCGCAACGGCGGTGGCCCAGGAGTGGTGGGCGGGCGTCGGTCGCGATGACGCCGCCCAGAACATCCTATCGCAGGGCTTCGCCAGGGCAGGGGCACTGGCAATCGTCGCAGGCAAAGCGGGCGACAAGGCCGAGCGGCGCGCGCTCGAGTTCGGGCTGCGCCTGCCGATCCAGCTCGCGCTGGAACAAGGCGGCAAGGATATCGCGCTCGCGGGTATGTCGCGCTCGAATGGCGCTGCCACGAGCACGCTGGCGGCATTGAAGGCCGGGTTGTTCGTGCACACCCTCGCCCGCCAGCTGGGCGAGCCCACGATGGCAGCGCTGGTCGCGCGCCTCTTCGCCGCGCGAGGTGTCACGCTCGAAGCCTTCCGTAGCGAGGTGCTCGCGCTCGCGCCGCGGCCTGACGAGACGCGCGCCTTCATGGCGCGGTGGCTCGACGAGACGCACCTCGCCGAAGACGTGGGCCCGTTCCGCCCCGAAGTCCTGCTCGAGTACTTCGTTGCCGATGGCGCGGTCGGCAGCCTGACGAGCCAGCTCATGGGCCAGCTCGGACCCGATCAACTGGGTGGCCACGCGCTGGAGCTGCTCGCGCAGGGAAAGGGCCTCGACGCCGGCATGGCGCTCACCCTGCTCGGCGACCTCGCGGGCAAGAACGTCGACCCATCGATCAAGAAGTGGCTGACCCTCGGTACCGGGCTCCTGGGCGGCGGCAATGACCGGAAGAAAGCAGTGGAAGGGCTCGTCGATGTGCTCGGGGCGGAGCTCGGGATCCCCGAGAGCGACCGGTCGCGCCTCCGGCAACTCAGCGCCATGCTCTTCGAAGAGCTGGCGAAGGAGACCACCTCACCGGAGTCAGGGAACCCATCGGACCCGGCAGCGCCACCGGCGCCTCGGCAACCCTGAGGTGTGGGCGTGGGCACGGGCGTGGGCGTGGGCGCTGGCGTGGGTGTGGGCGTGGGCGTGGGTGCCCTCGTATTTCACCCCCTCGCATCCGATAACCAGCGCCGCCGGGTTGGTGTAAGGTGTTGGCCGTGCAGACTCCTCCCGCCGCGCCCGCCGTGCCCGAGACCGCATCCGGTGGCGGGGACGGCGCGCCGCCTATGGCGGCAAGTGACCCGTTCATCGGGCGCGAGCTGGCGGGCAAGTATCGGGTCATGCGCCGGCTTGGGGCGGGCGGGATGGGGGCCGTCTACCAGGCGCTGCACCTCACGACGGGCGGCGACGTCGCGCTGAAGTTCCTGCATGGCACCGCGATCGGGGACGAGAACGCGGTGCGTCGCTTCCAGCTCGAAGCCCAGAACGTCGCGGCACTGCGGCATGCCAACACCGTCCGGGTCATCGACTTCGGGGTCGACCAGGGCACGCTCTATCTCGTGATGGAGTATCTCGCTGGGCATCCACTCTCCGACGTGCTGCTGCGCGATGGGCCCATGCCATGGCTGCGCGCCGTGCACGTCCTGAGGCAGATCCTGAAGTCGCTCTGGGAGGCACACGAGCACCCCAAGCACATCATCCATCGCGACATCAAACCGGCGAACCTCTTCCTCGTCGATCTGCCCGGTGACAAAGACCATGTCCGGGTCGTCGACTTCGGGATTGCGCGGGCCCTCGATGGCTCAGGGGCAGGGACTCAGGGCTTGCTCGGGACCCCATTCTACATGGCTCCCGAGCTATGGCGTGGCGAGACCGTCGACGCGCGCACCGACCTCTATGCACTCGGCTGTGTCGCCTACCAGTGCCTCGCCGGCTCGCCCCCGTTTGTGCCACCGCCGAGCGCCAGCGACAGTCTCTATCCGCTCCTCAACATGCACTTGAACGAGCCTCCACCGTCACTCCGTCAGGCCCGGCCGAGCGTGCCCGGGCCGATCGCTGAGTGGGTCGAGAGGATGCTCGCGAAGGAGCCCGGGCAGCGTCCAGCGAGTGCGCGCATCGCGCTCGAAATGCTGGATGCCGCGGCCCGTGCGAGCAACGACCCCACCCTCGCTGCGCAATGGGTCGACCCCGCCGCTCCTGCGCTCGCACCGAGTTCGCCACCGGCAACGGCCAGGACCGCTTCCGCGGCGCCCCGGCCTGGGGCCGGACGTGGCCTCGCGCCGTGGCTGATCGTCGTCATCGTGCTCGGCGCGGTGGGCCTCCTCGCGGGGCTCATCGCGGTCCTCTCCACTGGCGCGCGCTCGCCGGACCCGATGCCGGACCCGACCGCAGCGCCGAACACGCCGCTTGCCGAAGGGGTCGCATCCGCCCCCGCGCATCCGACCTACGGTGCGCTCGTGCGAGCGTATCGTACGCGCCTCTCGACCGCCGACCATCTCGATGAAGACGGTGCCTCGCTCGACGATGCCGCGGCCGTCGTAACGCTCGATCGTATCCGCTATCACGCAGGATTCGGCGACCCGGAGGACGGGGCCGACGACACCTTCGGCGTGGAAGCAGCCCAGGTGCAGCTCTACCAGAGCGTGCATCGATCCATCGACGAGGCGACCCGACGTGCCATCCTCGACGGCCGCCCGCTGGTCGATATCGCCATCTACGAGCGCGGGCTCACCGTGCGGCTCGTGCCGGAGTGAATCGAAGTCGACGGACCGGGGCCTCGTCGCGGCTCCTTGGCCGCTGTGGGTCTGATTCAAGATGAGGGGGCACATGGGCTCAGGGCGCGATCCGAAAAGGAGAAACCACGGAGACACGGAGATCACGGAGGCAGGGTCAGAGCCGAGCGATCCCTCAGTTGCGAGCACACCCGCCGCGCGTGTCTCGCTCGCGAATTCAGCCATGCGGCCCTACCTGAACGCCGAAATGTCCCTGGACCGATACTTCACGTCGCACTCGAACGGACGCCCGGGTGGGCGTAGCGCGCCCCGCGCGGGACCAATCCTTGCGTTGCTGCTTGCACTCGCCCTCCTACAAGCCCGCCCGGCGGCGGCCCAGACGCCGGACAGCAGCTCCGCGTTTACGGTCGACGCGTACGACCCAGGCATGCTGCCGACGTTCGACCTGCTCTCCCTTTCCCGTTCGCGCGTGCCGGGCCACCTGATGCCGGCGTTCGCGGTCCAGCTCGGCTACGTCGAAGCGCTGCTCGAGCTGTCGCGCGAAGGCGATGCTCGCGACATCGACTCTGTGCTCGTGCGCCATCGGATCCGCGCGGACGTGGTCTTCGCGCTCGGGCTCTTCGACCATTTCGCGCTCGCGTTCCAGCTGCCGCTCCTGCTCGACCAGTCGGGCGACGATCTCACGCTCCTCAATCGGCCGGGCGAAGCGGTCTCCGGCGCCGCCTTTGGCGACCTTCGCTTCGGCGCGCGCGCGCGTCTCTTCGAGGCGGCCGGCTTCGGAATGGCGCTCGGCGTCGACGTGCAGGTGCCGACCGGCAATGTCGAGGCGTTCGCTTCCTACGGTGGCGTGCGCGTGCGGCCGCTGGTGGTCCTCGACTGGCACGACGTGAGCGGTCTCGCGATCGTGGTCAACCTCGGCTGGCAGAGCGTGCCCGAGACCTATGCCCACAACCTGGTGGTCGACGACGGCCTCACCTGGGGCGTCGGCCTCGACCTGCCAACACCCGCGCCGGAGCTGCATGTGCTGGCCGCCGTGTTTGGCACCGCACCGCTGTCAGAGAGCCGTGACCCGAGCGCCCCGAGCAAGCCACGGGCTGATGACCGCACCGAGCCGATCGAGCTCATAGCCGCCTTCCAGCTTGCATTGGGGGACGTGGCGCTCGAGCTCGGGGGTGGCGCCGGTCTGTCGCGCGGCGTCGGTGCGCCGTCGTGGCGCGGGTTCTTCGAGGTCGCGTGGTCGCCCGACAACGAGGTCGTTCCCGACAGCGATGGCGATGGCCTGCCCGACTCGCGCGACGCTTGCCCTCGAGACGCCGAAGACCGCGATGGGTATAACGATGAGGACGGCTGTCCGGATCTCGATAACGACGGCGACGGCGTGCCCGACAAGGACGACGGTAGCCCCGACGCGAGCGGCTTCGGGTCCTGCCGGAACGACCCCGAAGACCGCGACGGCTTCTTCGACAGCGACGGTTGCCCCGAGCCCGACAACGACGACGACGGCTTCCTCGATAGACGCGACGGCCCGATCGATGCGACTGGCTACGGCGCTTGCCGCGACCAGACCGAGGACCTCGACGGCCATGACGATCTCGATGGCTGCCCGGACTACGATAACGATGGCGACGGTGTGCCCGACCTCGTCGACGGTCCGGTCGACGCGAGCGGCTTTGGCGTCTGCCGCGACTCGCCCGAAACGAAGAACGACTATCGCGACGACGACGGGTGCCCCGATTCGGCTCCCAAGTCCGTGCGCGTCACGCAGTTCAAGATCGAGATCCTCGAGAAGGTCTTCTTCCAGTACGACAAGGCGGTCATCAAGCCGGAGAGCTTCGCGCTCCTGGACGAGGTCGCGCGCGTGCTGGTCGAGGCGCCCGAGCTGACCCGCATCCAGGTCGAAGGCCATACCGATGGCGCTGGCACGGTCGACTACAATGACCGCTTGTCACAGCGGCGCGCCGAGTCGGTCGTCGCCTACTTGAGCGAGCACAAGGTCGACCCGCGCCGCCTCGTCGCGATGGGCTACGGTAAGTCGCGCCCACTCGTCACCGGGCCGGCCGCGATGCGCGAGCGCGGTCGCGCGATGAACCGCCGCGTCGAGTTCGTGATCCTCGAGGTGAACGGGCAACCGCACACACCCGCGGCCCCCGTCATCCTCGATCGCCCCGAGCCTGGACTGCCCTGAGCTCCGGCAGCCATCAGGGTGCCACCTTGCCGACCGTCACGAAGCCGCCGACGACGTGAGCCATGACAACGCCCACCCGTTGGTCCACGAGCGGTCGACGAAGCGATGCCGATAGAGCAGCAGGTACTCGCCCCGGTAGCGCGCCGCCAGCTTGCGCAGGCCGGCGATGCTGCCGTCGGTCGGCCAGTCGGTCGTCACCTCGCTCACGACCTGGCCGAGCCGCACGCGGCGAACCGTAGGAGGGTAATCAAGACGAGCAGGGTCGAGCGCATGGGGATCGCCAATGGCGGGGGCTCTGAAGCGAGCGCTGCCGAGCGAGCGCTACCGAGCATGCCCGCGCAACCGTCAGGGTCGTGTCATGAGGCCGTCATCGCTTGTTCATCCCATGGTGTCCCGACATGCCGTCGCCGTGTGCGCACCGCACCTTGATGGCGCGCTCGCACGCGAGTAGGGTTCGCGCCCATTGGCGGTCATCTGAACCCGACGCCGTATCGCCTTGGGCTGCCGGCGCTGGCAGCCAACTCCAAAGGAGTCGACGATGTTGTCGCTGCGCGCACCTCGCATCAAAAAGACACCGGTCTCGAAGGACCTGGCGTTGCGCCTTGGGACCTTCCTCGAACGTGGCCTCGTGCAGGGGGTTCCAACCCCCTGGCAGCTTCTCCTCGGCCAGCTCGAGATGGCGCCTTACGTGCTCTTGCCCGACGCCGGCGACCAGGCACGCTATGACGGTGCGCCGCTCGGCAACCCGCTCTTCCGGACGCCGCTCATCGTGTCGCAGATCGGCTGGGAGCACTTCCGCATCGGGCACGGCCTGCTCTCGACGCCCGAGACGCTCGAGCTGCACCTCGCCTACGTCTATCACGAGGGCATGCCGACCTTCGATCTGCAGCTCGTGCAGACCCACGCGGGCGGGCTCGCGCGCCTGCGTCGCCTGTTCGAAGCGATCGAGCACGGCTCGAGCCCGACGGGCGCTCACCACCGGCGCCTCATCGATCTGGTGATCCCCAATGGGACCGCCTATCGCCAGCGGTTCCTTGAACCGGGCGGCTGGGTAGACCAGGCCGCCGCCTTCGACTATCCGCCGCTCGCCACCGCTGCGGCCTTCCTCCGCCCCGAGTTCACGCAGCTCACGAGCTTCGTCGACTACTGCATCGACACCTTCGCCGCGAGCCCAAGCGGCCAGTCCCCGCTTGCGGTCGTGCGCGAGCTGGCGCTCCTTGGGACACGCCGTATCCGCGAGAAGGGGCGTTAGGCCCAGCCTAGGTGGCTGGTGTCAAACAGCGAGGCGGAACGGATGCAAGGAACGAGGGAAGGGAGCGCGGAGGTGTACTTGACGTACTCCGCACAAGCGACCGACCGAGTGACGCCGCAGCCTCCCGCCGCAGCATTTGACACCAGACACCTAGGGCGTTGGCGTGGCCGCGTCAGGCAACCGGGTCCTCACGGCTGCGGACCCGTGCCCGGCTCGATAGCGATGTTGCCCGAGGCGACGTGAGCCTGGAGCTGGGCGAGGTTCATGGTGGTGCCGAGACAGTCGTAGGTCTGGGTCGAGCCTGGGTTGACCTCGGCCCCATAGCGGCTCTCGATGGCGTTCGTCACCGACGTCATGCGGTCGGCGGTCGCCGGGTGGGACGACAGGAACTTCGGCGGCTCGTTGCCAGCCGAGAGGGCCAGGAGCATGCTGAAGAAGTCGACAAGGCCGTACGGGTTGTACTCGGCGTCGTGTGCGATGCGCAGGCCGATGGCATCCGCTTCGGCCTCGTGTGCCTGGCTGAACTTGGTGTTCTGCAGGAACGCATAGATCGTCTGCGCGGCGTCGTTGGCCAGGCCTTCGCCGAAGAAGAACTCGCTCACCGCCTGGATCCCGAGGCTCGCTTCGAGCGATTTCACGCCATGGCGTTCGGTGACGTGCGCCAGCTCGTGCCCCATCACGCCGGCGATCTCCCCGCACGTGGCGGCCTGCCGGATGAGGCCGGTCGAGACGTAGGTGTAGCCGCCCGGCGCCGCGAACGCGTTGATGAGCTCGTCGTCGACGATGATCGCGACCTTGTAGCCGCCGATGTCAGCGGGGTCACGGAACTGCGCCGACGCCTGCACGAGCGGCCCGATGAACTGTACGAGCCAGGTCGTCGCGGGGTCGCCTCGGTCGGCGAGCCGATATTCGAGGCGGAGCTGCTGGTCCACGCCGGCCCCCATCTCGACCTCTTTGGCGTCGGACACGAAGAAGCCGCCAAGGCCATCGCCGCAGCTCACGAGCCCTGCCGCCATCATCATCACTGTCGCGTGTGCTTTCATCATCATCGTCTCCAGCGTCGGTTCGACGCCCTCAGATAGCAAGCCGCGGGTGGCAGCTGCCACCGTGTCATCCGGCCCGCGTTTTACGTGCGAAACCGAGTCGAATCGCGGTGCTCACCGTAAGGACCGACCCGCGCAGGTCACGCAATTCAGTTGAGACAGCGCCTTGCGTTCTGTTAGGAGAGGGCCCCGTTGGAGGAAGCCCGATGAACCGAGCCATGGCCCTCGTCCTTGTCTACGCCCTGAGCGCGGCCGCTTTGCTCCTCGCAGCCCCGCCCGCCGCCGCCCAGACGCCGGTCTTCTCGCAGACCCTGCGCGGGCGCATGACGGTCACGGGCAACGCGCTCGGCCTCGACTCGAACGCTGTCACCGCGGGCCTGCCCGGCACCCGCGGCGGCATCGGCACGTTCATCGCGAACCCGCTCGAGTTCGGCTCGCAAAAGGACGGCAGCTTCCCGACCGGCACGACCAGCGACTACACCAAGAACGGCTCGGCTGCCGTGCTCGACCTGCCGGCCGGCGTCACCATCGCGCACGCGCAGCTCCTGTGGGGCTGCTCCAGCCAGGCGAGCGGGATCCCCGCGGCCCCTGTTACGACCCCCGACACCGTCACCCTCACGTTGCCCTCGGGCATCAAGCAGGTGATTTCCCCACAGGCGTCCGACACCACGCTGACGCTGCTCAGCGACAGCAACAAGTTCTACATGCGCTGGTCCAACGTCACGCCCAGCGTCACGACCGGTGGCGCCGGGCGCTACCTGGTGTCGCGCGTCGCCGGCACGGCCCAGTCCAGCGCCGTCACCGGCTGCGGCTGGACGTTGTTCGTCGTCTACGCATCGGACTCGCTTCCGCTGAAGAACATCAACCTCTGGGTCACCGCCGAAGAGGTCCGCTACAACGGCGCCGGCTGCCCGTGCGAGACCGAGATCAACGTCGCCGGCTTCTGCACCCCGCCGTTTCCGGCCGCCCCGACCGGCACCGTCTTCGTCACAGCCCTCGAGGGCGACGCGCGCTACACCAATGACGCCTTCTATATCCTGAATATCGACAGCGACTTCTACCCGCTCTCGGGCGCCAATAACGCCTACGACAACTTCTTCTCGTCGCAGGTAAATCAGCTCTCGGGGCTGCTCGACGCACGCGGCACTTTCGGTGACCGCAATCACTTCGTCGACCCCGACAACGGTCAGTCGTTCTCACTGTCGGACGGCGCGCGTATCGGCTGGGACATCACGGCCGTGCCGGTCAACGACGACTTCGAGAACCCGGACGTGTTCAAGAACAGCCAGAGTTCGACGAGCATCCTCGTCACGTCGGGCGGCGACGTCGGCGTCGAGGGCGACGACTTCATCGTCGGCGCCATCGGCCTCGAGATCGAAGTCGCCTCACCGTTCCTCGACTCGATCCACGATGTCGATCGCGGCACGACCTTCACGGGCGACACCGTCACCTCGTCGGTGCTCGTCTATAATGATGGCAGCGGTCAGGCCGACGAGCTCTTCTTCTGCTTCGCGTTTCCCTCGAACACGACCTTCGATGGCACGTTCCTGGTCGACGGCGTCGCGCGCGGTGGCATCACCGCCAACCAGCTCCTGCCCCAGAACTGCGCCAATCGCACGGGTGGCGTCTCGCTCGGCGTGCTCGCAGCGGGCGACTTCCGCGAGGTCACGCTGAGCTATCGCGTCGACAGCATCCAGGCGCCCGCGACGGTCGTCGTCGTCACCCCGAGCTTCTACTCCCGCTGGCGCCCCGACTGCGCAAACGCGCCCCAGCAGGCCGACGCGCAGGTCGGCGAGACGCGCACCATCCCCGGCGTGGCGCTCGACGCGACCTTGTCGGTCACTCCCACGACGCCGCCCGCGGTTTCGTCTGGCGCGACGCTCACCTACACGGTCGTCATCACGAACCCGACCAGTGTGCCCGTCTCCGGCGCCACGCTCGAGCTCGCGACCCCCGCCAATACGTCGTTCGTCAACGGCAGCGCGACCGTCAATGGCAGCGCGCAAGGTGGCTCCAGCTCACCCTGGCAAAATGGCGGCGCGCTCCCGACGATCCCCGCCAACGGCTCGGTCACGGTGAGCTTTCAGGTGACGGTCACGGCGACCCAGGGAACGACCATCACCCAGACCGGCTACATCGATCTCGACGGCTCGGGCAGCGCCACCGAGAAGCCGACCAACACCGTCTTCACGCAGGTCGCCGGCGTCGTCATCGAGCCGACCGACACCGACCGCGACACCATCCCCGACAACCTCGACAACTGCGTACTCACCCCGAACACGGACCAGGCCAACAACTACGACGCCAGCGGCTACAAGCCCGGTGCCGTCGACGAAGGCGACGCCTGCGACGATACCGATGGCGACGGCCTGTTGGACATTGAAGAGGACCCGACCGGCAACGGCCGCCAGCCCAACGAGACCGACGCGACCAAGGTCGACACCGACGGCGATGGGCTCTGCGATGGCAGTAAGCAGCTCTCGCCGTGCGTCGGCTTCGAGGATGGCGACGGCGACAAGGACAAGAACGACTGGGCCCGCAACGAGACGAGCCCGGTCGACCCCGACACGGACAAGGACGGCATCTGCGATGGTCAGTCGGCGGGCGGCAGCTGTGTAGGCGGCGAGATCACCAACGGCACCTTCCCGCTCCAGACCGACTCGGACAAGGATGGCCTGTGCGATGGACCGGGCGGCGGCAGCTTCGACCAGAGCGGTTGCAAGGGCGACGAGACGGGCGGCGACGGACGCTACGAGGTCGGCACGGACACCAACCCCGCGAAGAGCGACACCGACCAGGACGGCCTCTGCGACGGCTTCGACAATGGTGCTGGCGACTGCGAAGGGGCCGAGGACCAGGACGGCGACCGCAACCCGGCGGACTTCGACCAGCCCGGCGACAGCGAGACCAACCCGCTCGACGCGGACACCGACGACGGCGGCGTGAAGGACGGGGTCGAGGTGCTCACGCAGGCCACCAACCCGCGCGACAAGTGCGTCGGTGACCTCGTCAACTGCGAGGTCGACGACGACGACGGCGACGGCATCCCGAACGACGCCGACCTGTGCACCGACCGCGACGGCGACAACTACGGGGTCGGGCCGAACTGCCTTGGGCCGGACTGCAATGACTTCGTGCCCGAGTGCACGACCGACTGCGAAACCGATCTCAATGGCGGCGATGGCAACGGGATCCCGGACTGCGAAGAGAAGTGTGAGGATGCTGACAGTGACGGCTTCGGCGTCGGCCCGAGCTGCACGGGCGCCGACTGCGACGACAACGAGCCGGCCTGCACGGTCGATTGTTCGGACTTCGATGGCGATGGCCGGGCCGATTGCACCGACCGCGACGACGACGACGACGGCCTGCCGGACGCGAACGAGGTCGTGATCGGCTCCGACCCGAAGAACCCGGACACCGATGGCGATGGGCTACTCGACGGCGAGGAGGTCAACAATTACGGTACGAATCCAAGGAACCCCGACACGGATGCTGACGGGCTCAGCGACGGCGCCGAGGTCAAAAACCACGGCACCAACCCGACCAACCCAGACACGGACGGCGAAGGCCTGAAGGACGGCGAAGAAGTGAACACCACCCGGACGGATCCCAAGAACCCCGACACGGACTTCGGTGGCGTCAACGACTTCATCGAGTCCCAGCGTGGCACGAACCCGGTCGACAACCCGGCGGACGACTTCGGCGCCGGCAACTACCAGGGCTCGTCGGGCACCGGCTGCGCGGGCGCGGACGGTGGCGCGGGCCTGGCCCTGGTCGGCGTGCTGGGTCTCCTCGGGTTGTTCCTGGCGCGTCGCCGTCGTGCGTTCGCAGCCCTCCTGGGCCTCGCGGCGGTCGGCGTCCTTGGCCAGGCCGACGTGGTGCACGCACAGGAGGTGAAGCCCGGCTTCGCGTTGAACCACTTCCTCTTGAAGCCCGGTGCCGACCGCATCTTTTCGGTCGAAGGCAGCGAGGTCGCGCCGGCCTGGTCGCCTTATGGCGGGCTCTGGTTCCACTACCTCTCGAAGCCGCTCGTGTTCGTGTCGGGCGAGGGTGCCAGCCAGACGGAAACGGTCGTCGTCGAGTCGCTGATGCAGCTCCAGGCGGGCGTCGGCTTCGGCATCGCCGACATCCTCGAACTCGAGCTGGTGGCGCCGATTACCTTGTCCTCCGAAGGTGACGCGTCGCGCTTCACGGGCATCGGCGAAGGCGGCGTTGGCGACATCCTTGTGCGTGTGCGTTGGGAGATCCTGGGTCGCAAAGACGCGGGCGACGGCTTTGGTCTGAACCTCGGCGTCGGCGTCGGGATCCCGTCCGGCAAGGAAGAGGCGGGCACCGGCGACGGTGGCGTCACGATCGTGCCGAAGCTCTCGCTGGCCTACATGGCCGGGCCACTGCTCGTCGCGGCGAACGTCGGCGTCAACGTGCGCACGGCCTCCGGTGCGTTCAGCAACCTCGACCTCGGCACCGAGCTCGCGTTCGGCCTCGGCATCGAGGTGCGCGTCGCCGACCCCGTGTCGATCGGCATGGAGCTCTTCGGTTCGTCGCAGATCGACAACCTGTTCGCCGAGAAGTCGGAGACCCCGCTCGAACTGGTCGGCGGCATAAAGACGCGCTTTCTCGGTGGCCTGCACCTCGAGTTCGGCGGCGGCACGGGCCTCATGCCCGGCTACGGCGCGCCCGAGTTCCGCATCTTCGCGGGCGTGCAGTGGGCCGAGTGGGGCGCCGGCGAGCCCGACACAGACGGTGACGGCTTCGTCGACAGCAAGGACAAGTGCCCGCTCGAGCCGGAGGACAAGGACGGCTTCCAGGACCAGGACGGCTGCCCCGATCCCGACAACGACCAGGACGGCGTGCTCGACGCGGTCGACCGCTGCCGCGACGTGCCCGAGGACATCGACGACTTCGAGGACAACGACGGCTGCCCCGACGAGGACAACGACAAGGACGGGCTGAAGGACCTCGAGGACAACTGCCCGGATTCGCCCGAGGACAAGGACAGCTTCAAGGACGACGACGGCTGCCCCGACCCGGACAACGACGGCGACGGCATCCTCGATGTCGACGACAAGTGCATCGACGTGCCCGAGAACAAGAACGGCTACCAGGACGACGACGGCTGCCCGGACGAGCCGCCGCTCGCGCGCATCGAAGGCTGCAAGATCATCATCGGCGAGAAGGTCTACTTCGATACCAATAAGGCGACGATCAAAGCGGTGTCCTTCCCACTGCTCAACGAGGTCGCGCGCATCATCCGCGAGAACCCCGGCATCCAGCGCATCGACATCGAGGGCCACACCGACAGCGACGGCAGCGCCGCGTACAACCGGGGCCTCTCGGACAAGCGCGCAAAGAGCGTGCGCAAGTACCTGATAGGCCAGGGGATCGCGGCGAAGAAGCTGACTGGCAAAGGCTATGGCGAAGACCAGCCCATCGCCGACAACACCACGCCCGAGGGCAAGGAGCAGAATCGCCGCGTCGAGTTCCTCGTGCGCGACGCCTCCTGCGGCAAGTAGACAGTGTCGGAGACAATCGTGAGGCGTGAGCCTCAATCGACAGTCATCCTTTTAGTCGGGCTCGCGCATAGCGCAAGGCACGCCGTGTGGCAGCGCGCGGGGCAATGCGCAGGGCGCGGCGCCCTTGTTCGAGTGCGCCGAGGCGGTCGCCCCCAAACCATGCGGTGCGGGCGAGCGTGAGGTGCGCGCGCGCGATCGTTTCGACGATGGCGTCGCTGCGATGAGCCGCCAGTGCCGCGTAGGCGCCCTTCGCGGTCCAGGCGAGCAGGTCCGGATCGGCGGCGGCGCCGTGGCGAGCGATGGTGAGGAAGGCGAGCGCAATCCACTGTGAGCGGACCGCGGCCGGCAGTTCGATCGCCTCGAGCATCGCGAGATCGATCGTGCCGATGAACCCCGCGATCGGATCGCGCCCGCTGGTGCGCCGGCCGAGCGCGCTTGCGCGGGCCGCGAGCGCGTTGATCTCTTGTTGCACTCCGAACCGACTACTGACGTTGGCGCTATGACGGCGAAAGTCGAGTACGACGTCGGGCAGGTTGGCGAGCGCGCTACGCTCCTCCATGCGCAGCCACAGGTCGTAGTCTTCAGCGAGGGCGAAAGGCAGCCGATAGCCGCCCACCGCGAAGACCTCACGGGCGCGCATGACGACCGTTGGATGCACCAGCACGTTGTGAAAGAGCATCTGCGACTTCAGGTCGCTGGGAGTGCACGGCAAGGGATCGGCCGGCCGGACCGCGCCGGCCTCGTCCATGAAGCGCACGTTGCCGCCAACCAACGCGATGTGCGGATGGGCGTCGAGGAACGAGACCTGGCGTGCCAGCCGTTCGGGCCACGCGATGTCGTCGCTGTCCATGCGCGCGATGAGCGGAGCACGCGCGAGGCGGAGGCCGTCGTTGAGGATGGCGGACAGCCCACGATGCGTCAGTGCATGCACCTGCACGCGGGGATCGCGGGCTGCGTAGGTTCTCGCGATGGCAAGCGAGTCGTCGCTCGAGCCGTCGTCAAGGAGCAGCAGCTCGAAGTCGCCGAGCGTCTGCGCGAGCAGGCTGTCGATCGCCAGGCCGAGATAACGCGCGCCGTTGTGGACTGGCAGCACGATGCTCACGCGCGGCACGGACGTGTTCTGTGTGTTCACCATGAAAGCCCCATCGTGACCTCCCACGCGTCCGGGATCGGTAGATCCCAACGCATCACCCAGCTCGGCTGTAGCACCATGCCCAGCTCGCGATCGAGCACCAACGCGAGCCCGACGCTCGACTCGAGCGCCCACTGGAAGCCGCCCGGGAAAGACCACCCCGGCAGCGCCCTGACCATCGCGCGCAGCCGCTGATCGCCCAACGCCAGGCCCGCCTCGACGAACAGTCCGGCGCCGAGGCGCAGGTCCGCGTTGCCAGCGCTCCAGCTGGCGCCTTCGAACGACATGCCGACGACGAGGTGGTCAGCGAAGTCCGGGCTCGCGAGCAGCGTCACGTTGAGCCCACCGCGCACGCGCAGCGCGAAATCGAGATCGTCGGGTGGGCGTGACAGGGTTTCGGCCGAGATATGGAAGCCAAGCCGCGACTTCCACCAGCCGATTTGAGTCTCGGGCCCATAGGACCAGGTCGCCGAGTCGAAGATCACGACGTGCTCCTCCTCGAGCGCGGCCTCATCGCCAGTCAGCGACAACGCGGTCTCGCTGCGGAGGATCGTCATACGCCCGCCACGCCGCAGCAGGATCGTGCGTGGATCTCCCGTCCGCTCATCGAGCACCGCGAGCTTCAAGCGCACGAGCAGGCGATCGCCTTTCGCTTCGCCATCGGTGCCGAGCTCTCCGACCATGCCGAGCTGGATTTCTTTCGTGCGCGAGCCGGACGGCAGGAGCGCACCCGGCTCGAGCGGCAGAAAGCGATCGTCGTCGTGCATCGGCAGGCGCGCCCGCAGATCCAGCGCCGCATCCAGGGCTTCGCTGGTTGCCGCCGGATCGACCTTGCCGAGGCGCACGTCGATGGCCCAGCTCTCGATGTCGATGAGCGCGTCGACATAGCTCGCGAGGGCGTTCGCCTGCTCGCGGTCGAGCGCCCTTTCGCTGACGGCCTCTTCGACCGCTGCCACGAGCTTTGCGCGCGTCGCAACGTCGCCTGTGCGTTGTCGATGGAGCGCGCTAACCCCAGGGATCGCCGTGAGGCGCTCGGGCGCTTGCGCCATGAGCTCGACGAGCCGCCCTTCGGCGACGGTCGCGCGCGTGAAGCGTGACGGCAGGACGGCCTTGGGGCGCGCGCGGCCCGCCTCGAGCAGCAGGTTCACGACCTCGTGCGGATGGGGCATGAGGCTCGACCGTTCCGGCAGCTCGGGCAGCACCGACTGCATCAGATCGTAGGCGAGCGAGGCGCAGTTCACCGACAAGAATGCGTACGGAATCAATGTCTTGCCGAACGCTTGCGAATAGACCTCGGCCAGCAGGTAACGCAGCTCGTCACGCGAGAGCACGAGCTCGTAAAGCACCAGATCGCGCGCCTCGGCGACCCCGTAACGGCGATAGACCTCGCCCATCGATTCGACCTTGAGGGTCGTCGTGAGCCCACCGGTCAAGCCCTTGAAGATGTACCAGGGCGTCTTGTCCGGGTTGTCGATCGCCGCGTACGCAAAGACGGGCTCGAAGCTCTGCCCGGTAACGCGCTCGGCGCCGGAGTGGCGGATCCGGAAGATGACGTGACCCATGCTGGCCGACGCATCGGCCCAGCTCGGTGTGACGTACACGACCTCGACCGCCTCGACGCGCGCGAGATCGGCCCAGCGTTCGAAGGCCTGGCACTTGCCAGCCTCGAACCGGGTCGGCATCGGGATCAGACCCTGTGCCGCAAGGTATCGAGCACGCAGCGGAAAGTCGCAGGAGAAGTGACGCTCGTCGAGCCAGCCCAGCGCCACCGAGGCCGCGAAGTCGGTCGCCGGATCGAAGCGCCCGCCCGGCACCGGATAACGGACAAGTGATTCGTCCGGGGCGATGCCATCGAACGTGAGCAGGGTCTCGCCCGGCTCGGGCCAATGCATGATCTTGCGCCATGCGCGCGAGTGGCTGTGCTGGTCGCGTCGATCCACCCGCCGCGCGAGCTCCGACAGCCACGCGAGCTTGTCGATCTGGTCGGTCGAGCGCAGCTCGGGCAGGGGGCGCAACACCGCGGCAAGCGGCGGCGTCAAGGTCGCGGCGAGGCGCGTCAGGACATCGGAGGGGGATGGCGCTGGCGGTGCGGGCTCGCCCGCGCGCGCGGCAAGCGTCGCGAGCGTCACTGTGAGCGAAATGGCGGCTATTTCGAAGCGCAACGGTCAGGACCCCGCGCGGCCCTTCGCGAGGATGGCGAAGCCTGGACTGCGTCCTTCGATGAGCTCCAGCGCGCGAACCTTGAGCGCATCGATGCGTGGCCCGGTGACCGGGTCGGCCGCGAGCATGGTCAGCAGTTGACCCCAGAACTCGCGCGCCGCGACCTCCGTAATGGGACCTGCGTCGACGTGTGGCGCGAGCCAGGCTCGACCTTCATGGAGGATGCGCGCGACCCGCGGCACCTCGGTCGCCGGCAGCCCGAGGCTGTGCGTGAGGTCGCTTGGGAATGGCCCTTCACCGTTGGCGAGGGCGACCCGCACGTCGCGCTGATGGTCCTGCATGTAGGCCCACATGTCGTCGTCTGAGAATGCCGACACGACGAGCACGACCGAGGTCACCACCACGATCGCAGTGATCACGATCCAGGCGTCACGCTCCGCGTCGCTGCCGCTGTCCTTGCCGCTCGTCTTGTCGCTCGTCGCGGTCGCCGACGACCCGATGAACTGGGGTCCACAGCCGAGGCTTCCAAGACCACCAACAAAGACCACTGCAGAGAGCCAGCGCATAGATACCCCTTCTTCCCGCAGCATAGCCCGTTCAGGGGGCCCCTCAAAGCGGCGCGCGTGGCGTCGATCAGGGCAGGGGAAGCTCCGCGAGCGTCGTGAACACCGGGAAGCCATGGTCGGGCGGCAGTGCGGGATTGCCCGGCCGCTCCGCGACCCAGGCCTCCATCCCGGCCGCCGCGGCGGCCTTCACTTCGGCGAGATTGTCACTACCGAACACGACGTCCGCGGGCGCGACGCCGAGCGCGCTCGCGATCGACACATAGCTCGCGGCCTCTTTCTTCGGGCCGGTTGTCGTGTCGAAGTAGCCCGAGATGTAGCGCCCGAGGTCGCCGGCTTGGGAGTAGCCGAAGATCAAGCGCTGCGCCTGCACGCTGCCCGACGAGTAGATCGCCACGCGGAGCCCGGCGGCGGTTGCGCGCTCGAAGGCCGCGGGCACATCCGGGTAGACGTGGCCGCGGATCTCCCCGCGCTCGTAGCCCGTCTGCCAGACGAGGCCCTGCAGGATCTTGAGGCCTGTGTCCTTCACGTCCGCGCTCATCAATGCAAGTGCTGCGGCAGCCGCGGCGATCGGACCCTGTTTGCCGGCGCCCCCGCCCATCTTGGCGACAGCGGCCTGGATCGCGTCGTCGCCCCAGCGTTTCACGAGCATGCCCTGCCCATCGAAGGCCGCCTCGAGCTCACGCCGCGCGAATGGAAAGAGCACGTCGTAGACGAAGGAGATCGACGTGGTCGTGCCTTCGATATCGAGCAGCAGCACCTTCATCGCGCGCCGCCTGCGACGGTCGTGGCGTCCATCGTGCCGAGCAGCGCGCCGACCTTGTCGAGCGCCTCCGCGAGCACATGGGGTGCAACCGACGTGAAGCACACCCGTACCCACTTCTTATAGGCGTCGCCCGAGGCGGCACCCGGCGTCAGCAGGACCCCGGCCTCGTCCAGGCACCTATAAAGGAACGGGGTCGCGTCCTCGGCGTCGGCCGGCAACCAGCGCGACACGTCGACGAACTGGAACGTGCCACCCGCTGGCGGGCTGACTCCGAACGCGTGCGCCGTGGCGTACGCCGCAGCCTTGTAGAGCTCGCGCGTCTCCGCGAGCCAGGCATCACCGTGGGTCAATACCTTGGCCGCGCCGAGCTGCATCGGCCGCGGCGAGCAATACACCTGGAACGTCTGGGTCGCGCGGATGGCCTTCATCACCGCCAGCGGCCCATGCGCATAGCCGACACGCGCGCCAGCATAACCATAGGCCTTCGACAACGAGTGCACGACGATCGCTCGGTCGAACAGGTCGTCGCGCGCCCACAACGGCTCGGGTGGCGAATCGCCAAACCAGAGATCCTCGTAGACCTCGTCCGAGATGACCCACAGGTCGTGACGCTGCGCGACCCGCGCGAACGCGGCCGCCTCGTCCGACGACAGCACGCGGCCGGTCGGGTTGTGCGGCGAGTTCATGTACAGCGCGACCGTGCGCGGGGTGACGGCGGCTTCCAAGGTCGCCTCGAGATCGAAGCCCGGCTCGCCCAGACGGTTCCACAACGGCACCTGCACCGGCACCGCGCCGCGCGACGCAATGATACCCCG
>Ga0105046_10001587_pt1 | contig 35130 bp, 31 predicted proteins | sample MAT03_FD_78385 | JGI IMG/M metagenome (GOLD analysis project Ga0105046, IMG submission 78385) | Freshwater microbial communities from Lake Fryxell liftoff mats and glacier meltwater in Antarctica - MAT-03 (megahit assembly) | ecosystem: Environmental > Aquatic > Freshwater > Ice > Liftoff... | reverse complement strand
GTCAACATGTCGAAGAACTGAATCGATTTGCCGGCGCTGCCGAGGATGTCCAGGAGTCCGGCGGCGTAGATGTTGTTGACGCGTGATATCTGGCCTTGAAGGACCGTAGCGTTGCCGGTTGGCGAGAGATTGCCGCGCGGATTGGCGATCTCGGGCTGCCAGTGGTTCAAAGCGTGGCGGATCATGTCGACGCCCCAACGGAATTCGTGGGCGCCGCGAACTTTGGAGAAGTTCATAGTGTACGTGTAGCTGCGGTCGGCGTAGAAATTCGGGTTGGAGGAAGAGCAGTTGCCCCAGGCGGTGAAGCCGTTGTTGATGCAGGGCTGGCCGGAGTAGCGGATATCGTTGGCGAAGGCTTTACCGCCATTGGTGCCGGGGATGCCCCAGACTTCGGAGCCCCAGTTTTTGCCGTAGTCGGGCCCGGTGGCGGCGTTAGAAAAGCGAGTGTGGCCGAAGACGCCATCGATGAGGAATGTCGGTGAGAGCGTGTAGTTGAAGCCGAAGGTGGGAATATCGACGCGGACGTCGGCCTTGCCGAGCTGGCCGAGAGCGGGACCGGTGAGTTCGCCGAGCGCGCCGGCTCCCTGCACGGGGGCTTTCATAAGCGAATACTTGCCCCAAACCATTAGTTTCTGCGTGACGTTGTAGTTGGACTTGATGTCGTACTGGTCGCGGGTGAGGGCGAGCGTGGCGGCGGCGAGGAAGTTGCCGGAAGTATTGAAGGCATCCTGGCCACGCTGATTGGGGAGCGGAGCGAGTTGCTGGATCTTGGTCCAGGTAGGCGAGAAGCGCGCCGGGGGGACCTGGTTATTGGCAAAGGGGACGCGACCGGCGCCGTTGGCGTCACCGGTAAGCGGGTCGTAAATGTTGCTGAGGCCGGCGTAGGCGGCGAAATTTCCGGCGCGCATATCGGCGGCGGGGACGGAGAAGTTGCCGAACTGGGCGGTGCGTTCGCTGGTGCGTTCGTAGCTGAAGAAGTAGAACAGCTTGTTCTTGATAATTGGTCCGCCGACGGTGAATCCCGGGATGTTGACGATGGATTTGGGAAGCGTCGGTTTGGGGGTGTTCTGCTGGAAGAAATAAGGACGGGCGTAGAGGTGCTGGTTGTCGTGATACCAGAAGGCCGAGCCCCGGAGCTGGTTGGTGCCGGACTTGGTGGAGACGGTGACGGCCGCGCCGCCGGCCATGCCCTGTTCGGCATCGTAGGAGGACGTGGAAACGTTGACCTGTTCGATGGACTCGATGGGGGGATTGTAGAGCGTGTGGTGGGGAGCCAGATGTAGACGTTGGTGGCGCCATCGACACGCGTGTTGTTGTTGTTCTTGTTGGTCCCGTTAATGTTGGTGGCAAGCGAGCGCTGCGGGCTGGCGCCGACGGAGTTCTGGAGGGCGGCGGGGGTGGCTCCGGGAACGAGATTGATGAGCGACTGGAAGTTGCGATAGGCGGGGATGGGAAGCTCGACGACTGTTTTGGCGCTGAGTTCAGCGCGAGTGTCGGAGCGGTCCGCCTGGAGGGCGGCGGCGGTGGCGGAGACGGTGACGCGTTCGCTGGTCTGGCCGACTTCAAGGCGTGCATTTTCGCGGGTGACGTTGTTGATATTTACCGTAATGCCGGTGCGTGTGAGCGAGCGGAAGCCGGGGGCTGTGATGGCCATGTTGTAGGTCCCGGGAAGGAGGCTGACGAAGGTGTAGCGGCCTTGTTCGTCGGCATTGCTTTCACGGGTGGCGGCGGTACTCGTATTAATTAGGGTGACGGCGGCGCCAGTGGGGTCCTCTACCGTTCCCACTACGGAACCGTAGAGGACCTGGGCCTGGATGGGGTTGGCGGCCAGAATTAAGAGGGCCGCGATAGCGGTGAACTTCATTGTCATTCCACTCCTTAAGCGTGTGAACGACGGCGCGGTGGTTCCAGGATTCGAGTTTAGACGAGTGCGGGCGGAAATCAAAGATGTTTTAGGAAGTCTCAAAACCAACGCCCCGGCTGGTGGGCCGGGGCGTTGGTTTTGCGTTCGTCGGGTGCAGTTCTAGAACTGATTCCAGAGGAACTGGTTGTAGACTTCGTGGTGGAATTGAACTTCCGGCGCCTTGACGACCGTGCCGAGGAGGCGGGCACAGCGGTCGGCGGAGTTCTTCTTCAATTCGGCGTAACGGGCCTTGACGTCGTCGCCGAGGAGCGTGCCGGTCCAGGGGGCCTTGTTGAAGTTATCGATAGCGTCGTAGATGTTGTCCGGCAGGTAGCGGTCGGCCTGGCGGAGGTTCTTGATCTTTTCGATATCGCCGTCGAGGCCGGTCTTGAAAACCGAGTAGAGCACGAGGTAGGGGTTGGCGTCGGGTCCGACCGAACGGACTTCAACGCGAGAGCTCTTCTCGTTGCCAATGGGGATGCGAACCATCGAACCGCGATCGACGGCGGAAGCCTTAATCTGGTTCGGCGCTTCGAAGTGCGGATCGAGGCGGCGGTAGGCGTTGACGCTGGCGTTGAGGAGCAAGCAGATGTCGTTGCCATGGGTAAGGATGCGGTCGACGAATTGCCAAGCGAACTTGGAGATCTTTTCTTCGCCCTTGGGATCCCAGAAGAGGTTCTTGCCCTTCTTGGAAATGGACACGTTGGTGTGCATGCCGCTGCCGTTGACGCCGACGACCGGCTTGGGCAGGAAGCTGACGCTGAGGCCCATTTTGGTGGCGACCTGACGGCAGATCAGTTTATAGATCTGGATCTGGTCGGCGGCCGTTACGACGTCGCTGTAGGTGTAGTTGATCTCGAACTGCGAGGGGGCAACTTCCGGGTGGTCCTTTTCGTTCTCGAAGCCCATGGCGCGCTGCACTTCGGCGACGGTGTCGATGAAGGTGCGGAGCGGGTCACCGGGGAGCGAGTGGTAGTAACCGCCGGTGTTGACGTATTCGAACTTGCCGGTTTCGTGGAAGCGACGTTCCGCGTCGACGCCCTGGAAGAGGAAGCCTTCGATTTCGTTGGCGGCGTTGAGCGTATAGCCTTCGGTATCGAACATCTTCTGCGCGTAGCCCTTGAGGACGCCGCGGAGATCGCCGGTGTAGAAGGATCCGTCTTTGTCGATAACTTCGCAGAAAACGAGGACTTTGCCGGAGCCGAAGACGTCGGCGGGAGCGTGATAGAACGCGCCCCAATCGATGCCGAGACGAAGATCGCTTTCCTTCTGCGCGGTAAAGCCGCGGATGGACGAGCCATCGAACGTCAAGTTGTCCCAGCTCTTCAGCAGGAACTTCTTGTCGTAGTCGAGCATGTGGAGGCGGCCTTCGAGGTCGCTAAATAAAACGGTAACGGCCTTGATCCGCGTTTCTTCGGTGAGGTACTTCAGGCGCTCTTCGCGAATCTGTTCGACCGGAACCCGGTCCTTCCGCTGTTGCTTGATTGCAAGGTTTTTTTCTTCCAGCTCTGTGTACGAGAGCTCCAAAAAGTCGCGCAGGTTGCTCAATTCAATCTCCTCAGAATACGGGGTGGGAGACGGCGCACGCCGCCACCATTTTTCGATTATAGGCGCGAGAGTCGCCTTCGGGGTTGACCGGCGGGCAGTTTTTCAAACGTATTTATTTATGGACCCTATTTCCCGGTTTGATCGGGAGGGGCGGCGGTGGCGGCGGCGACGCCGCCGGCGAGGCGGATTTGCAAGCGGGTTCCGGGAGGAGCGTCGGCGGGGCGGCGAAGGACCTGGCCATTGGGCAGCGTGACGACGGCGAAGCCGCGGTCGAGGATCCGCAGGGGATTCAGAGCCTCCAGGCGGGCGGTGAGGAGGTTGGTCTTCGTTTGCGCCGAGGTGAGGTTGCGGGCGATCAGGGTGTTGAGTTGGGACGCCGCCCGATTGGCGCGGAATTTGTCGGTTTGGAGGCGAAGCCGGAGGTCGAGACGGCGCAGGCGGCGGTCAAGTTGAACCCAGCAGGCGATGTTGTCGTCGAGTTCGGCGCGAATGGCGTCCCGGAGTTCCTGGGAGGCGTCGTCGAGGCGCTGGCCGGCGCGGAAGAGGCGGCGCTCGATGGTCATCTGGGCGCGTTGCGTCCCGAGTTCTCCCAGCCTGCGGGCGGCTCTGGAGAGCCGGAGATGGATCGCCTGGGCGACCCGGGATTGGACGGTGAGGACTTGATTGTAGATGGCCTCGCGTGACTCGGTGACGATTTCGGCGGCGGCGGAGGGCGTGGGAGCGCGGCGGTCGGCGACGAAGTCGGCAATGGTGAAATCGGTTTCGTGGCCGATGGCGGAGATGACCGGGACGTTCGAGCGGGCGATGGCGCGGGCGACGTCCTCCTCGTTGAACGTCCAGAGATCTTCGAGAGATCCGCCGCCGCGGGCGAGGATGACGACGTCGGCCCAGGGGTTTTGGCTGAAGTGATCGAGGCCGGCGATGACCTGGGCGGCGGAACCCTGGCCCTGGACGAGGGCGGGAAAGAGGCGGATATGGAGGCCGGGGAAGCGGCGTTCGATGACATGGAGGATGTCGCGGATGACGGCGCCGGTGGGGCTGGTGACGATGGCGATGTGGCGCGGCAAGCGCGGGAGGGCGCGTTTGCGATCGGCGTCGAACAGGCCCTCGGCGGCGAGTTTGGTCTTGAGTTTTTCGAAGGCGGCCTGGAGGGCGCCGGCACCGACGGGCTCAATGGTATCGACGATTAGTTGGTATTCGCCGCGGGGTTCGTAGACTTCGATGCGACCGCGGACGAGGACCTCGGCGCCGTCCTTGGGTTTGAACCGCAGGAGGCGGTAGGCGCCTTTCCAGCAGGCGGCGCGAAGGGTGGCGCGGTCGTCCTTGAGGGTGAAGTAAGCATGGCCGGAAGTGGCGAGTTTCAGGCCGGAAATTTCGCCGCGGACCCAGATGCCGGAGTAGGCATCGGTGAGGAGTTCGCCGATTTCAGCGGTGAGTTCGCCGACGGAGTATTCGCGGCGCTGGTTGTCAAGAATTTGGTCCATCGGGAGATTCGATTTGCTAGGCTGGACGAGTCATCATAATACCGATTTTCCCATGGTGGAGGTTCCGTGAGTCCAAAAGATGTTTTAGCGTTTGCCGAGGCCGAAGGCGCGCGACAGGTGGATATCCGGTTTACCGATATTCCCGGATTGCAGCACCATATCACCTATCCGATTTCGCAATTGACCGAAGAGTCGTTCGAAGAGGGATTTGGGATTGACGGGTCGTCGATCCGCGGCTGGGCGGCTATCAACGAGAGCGACATGTTGATCATCCCGGACCCGGCGACGCCTATCATGGATCCGTTTTTTGAAGTTCCCACGCTTATCATGCTGGGGACGATTCAGGACCCGATTACCAAGCAGAAGTATGACCGGGATCCGCGTAACATCGCGAAGAAGGCGGAAGCGTATTTGACTAACTCCGGGATCGCCGATACCTGTTACATCGGCGCGGAGGCGGAATTCTTTGTATTCGATAACGTGAGTTTCGAATCGAAGCGGCACGCGGCGTTTTATCAGATCGACGCCGAAGAGGGCCAGTGGAACAGCGGGCGGCGTGAGAACAACCAGGGGTACCGCCCGCGCTATCGAGAGGGCTATTTTCCCGTACCGCCGACGGACCATTACCAGGATTTACGGGCGGAAATGGTGGAGGTAATGGAGCGGGCGGGGCTCGTGATCGAGTGCCATCATCATGAAGTAGCGACGGGCGGGCAGTGCGAGATCGACCAGAAGTTCAATACGCTGGTGAAGTCCGCCGATAACATGATGACTTACAAGTACATCGTGCGGAATGTGGCGTATCAGTACGGGAAGACAGTTACTTTCATGCCGAAGCCGCTGTTTGGCGACGCGGGAAGCGGGATGCACTGCCATCAATCCTTGTGGAAGGACGGGACGCCGCTGTTTGCCGGCGATGGCTACGCGGGGATGAGCCAGATGGCGCTGTGGTACATCGGCGGGCTGTTGAAGCACGCGCGGGCGCTGTCGGCGATTATTGCACCGACGACGAACAGTTATAAGCGGCTGGTGCCGGGTTACGAGGCTCCGGTGAATCTGGCGTATAGCCGGCGCAACCGGTCGGCGGCGTGCCGGATTCCGATGTATTCGGCGAGTCCGAAGGCGAAGCGGGTGGAGTTCAGGCCGCCGGATCCGAGTTGCAACCCGTACCTGGCGTTTGCGGCTCTGCTGATGGCGGGGCTGGACGGAGTTATCAACAAGATCGATCCGGGCGAGCCTTTGGATAAGGATTTTTACGACTTGTCGCCGGAGGAGTTGAAGCGGGTGCCGTCGATGCCTTCGTCCCTGGAGGAAGCGTTGTACTGCCTGGAGGAGGATCACCACTTCCTGTTAAAGGGCGACGTGTTCACCGAGGAGTTGATCGAGACGTATATTGCGTATAAGGGTAAGCATGAGGCGGAGGCGGTGAGGCTGCGTCCGCATCCGTATGAGTTCTCGCTCTACTACGACATTTGATGCTCAGAGTTGGAGGATTTCGAAGGCGTCGGATTTAGGGGAGTATTCGAGTACCTTGCCGTGTTCGATGTCGTAGACCCAGCCGGCGATTTCGAGGGCGCCGGCTTCGAGGGCCTCGCGGACCACCGGATAGGTGCGGAGGTTTTGGAGTTGGTTAACGACGTTCCGCTGGGTGATGGCGGCGAGTTGATTTTCTTCGGGCAGTTTCATCGCCATGACATGGCGGCGGGCGTCTTTGCCGTTGGTGAGCCAGCGGGTTACAGCGGGCAGGTCCTTGGCTTTGTCGGGGCGCCAGACGGCTTTCATGGCGCCGCAGTCGGTGTGGCCGCAGATGATGATGTTCGGAATCCTGAGGACTTTGAGGGCGTATTCAAGGCCCGCGGCTTCGCTGGCGTTTTCACCGTGAAAGGGCGGCATGAAGTTGCCGGCGTTACGGTCGACGAAGAGTTCACCGGGGGTGGAGTGAGTGATGAGGGAAGGGTCGACGCGGGAGTCGGCGCAGGTGATGAAGAGCGCGGCGGGCGTTTGGCCCTGGGCGAGACGCTGGAAAAGGGCTTTGTGTTGGGGGAAGACGTAGCGCTGAAATGTAACTACACCTTTGCGGATGGATTGCATAGGATTTCAGAGTAGCGAATTGGGGGCGGCCTTGGCGCGGCGGTTTTTCCAGTATGTTGTAAGTCTCGGCTTTCATGTTTATCAAGATTCTCTTTTGGCTGATTATCGCTTGCGACGTGGGCGCGCTTGGGCTTTTCTTCGTTCTTGGTCTGGCAGCGGGGCCGTCGTCGAAGACCAGTCCGCTGGCTATTGCGGCGTTTATGCTGATTGTCCCCGGGTTGCTGTTGCTAGGGGCGATCCTGGTGTCCGTTCTGGCCAAATCCGCGGTTTGGCGAGGCTTGGCACTGCTGGCGGCGGCTTCGCCGATCCTTTTCGTCGTCATCTCGTCGACCTATGCCGGCTACGACCTTGGGCAGTATAAGGATGCGAAGGGGAGCTTTGCGTCCTATAAGCCGGGGCCGATGCGGGAGGTGGAAGAAGCGATTGTGCGGAATGACGCCGCGGCGGTTGCGGTCGCGGCGCGTTCGGCGAATTTGAAGCAGGAGTCGCGGGATGGATCGACTGTTCTGGTTGTGGCGCTGCGTCAACTGGCGAAGACGCCGGGGCCTCCGGACGTGCTTCGGGCGCTGTTGCAGGCGGGTGCAGACCCGAACGCGGCGCAGATGGAATTGCCCTTATATGTTGCCATTTAAGTCAGCTCGAAGACGGGGATTGAACCGGTGCGATTGCTGCTCGACGCAGGGGCTAATCCGAATGCCCGGGGAGAGTTTGGCGATCCCGCGTATTTCATGGCGACCGGAATTACTGTGGACATCGAGGTACTGCGGTTGCTGCTGGACCGGGGCGCGGATTTGAAGGCTAAGTTGCATAGGCGCTCGTCACCTGGCTCATCAACGCCCGCGCCACTCCGGATTTATACTCCCGCTCCTCGCACTCAATCGCCACGCTCACCAGCAGCCGCGCCACGTCCCACGTCGCCGGGCCCAAACAACCTTCGTCAAAATCATTGCAATCGAAATAGATCAGCCGGTTGTCCGCCCGGTACGTCCCGAAATTCTCCAGATGCAAGTCCCCGCAAACCCACGCTAACGGCGCCCGCCGCAACTCCGAATCCCCAGGCCAGTCCTCATAAAACAGGTGTGCCGTGCCGCGGAAAAACGCCAACTCATCCGGCGCCATTTTCTTGTACTTCAGCGTTAACCGCTCCGGGTCCCGGCCGCGATTATACGCGGCAACGCGCTCCCAAATCATAGGCCACCTCCGTGAAAATCTCTCCGCCCATGTCCACCTGTTTCTCTGCCACCCGCATTCCCCCTAAATGTTCGTAGAATCCCCTCGCCGGGTTCTCTTCCAACACCCAAACTAAAGCTCTCCCTCCAAGCGCCTCCAACACCGCCTCCGCCAACCGCCGCCCCAATCCCCGTCCCTGCGCCGAATCCAACAAATATAGCGAATACAGCTCACCCGCCCCGCCCGAAGCAAACCCGCAAACAGAGCCATCCTCCAAACAAGCTACAAAAACAAACACCGCCGGTTCATTCTCCGCCAGAATATCTGTCCAAAACGCCAACCGCACCGACTCGGACCGGGCAGCTAAAAAAGCCTCAGGCAAAATATCCCCATAAGTCGATTCCCAACTAGCCACATGCGCCGCCGCAATCCCGGCCGCATCTGCCAACACAGCTCTCCGTACCAACGCCATCCACCAATAATCCGATACACTGGCGCCAGTATGGAAATTTCCCGCCGCGCACTTCTTCTCTCAGCCGCCGCCGTAAGCGAGCCAAATCCCATCGACACGCACATCCACCTCTTCGATCCCAAGCGATTTCCCTATCATCCCAGCGCCACCTACCAACCCCCGGAAGAAACTCTAGATAAGTACGCCGCGTTCGCCGCCAAGACCCTCAGCCACGCCATCGTCGTCCACCCCGAACCCTACCAGGACGATCACCGCTATCTCGAATACTGCTTTGAAAATGAGCCCCGCAAAGGCTTCTTCAAAGGCACCTGTCTCTTCGACGCCTTCGATCCAAAAACTCCCGCCCGCATGGCCGAGCTAACCAGAAAATGGCCCGGCCGAATTGTCGCTCTCCGCGTCCATTCCATCGCCAAACAACCGCAGGCCACCGGACCAATCAAGGACCGCGATCTCGCCGATCCCCGCATGGCTCAAACTTGGGCCGCCGCCGCTAAATTGGGCCTCGCCATACAAATGCACATGATCCCCATGTGGGCCCCCGCCGTTGCCAGACTCGTCCAACAAACCCCCGGCGTAAGAGTAATCATCGACCACCTCGCCCGCTACGCCCAAGGCGCCCCCACCGAATATGACGAGGTTCTGAAACTCGGCGCCACCAAACGCGTCTACATGAAGTTCTCCGGCCCCGCCGTCCCCGATGCGCAGACTCTCTGCAAGAAAATTCACCAGGCCTACGGGGAAGACAGAATCATCTGGGGCGGACTCGGAATGAACCAGCAAAGCTACGAAAAGCAACGCCAGGCTTTCGAAGCCGCATGGTCATTCCTCCCTCCGGCTGTCCGCCAAAAAATCCGCTTCGACAACGCCGCGAAGCTTTAGCCATTACACGGGATGCTTCCTCGCGTATTCCAGGAAACGCATGTCCATCATCTGCTCAATCGAAACCATCTTCTCGCAATGCCCCCGCTTCACCGCCCATTCGTTGTAAAATCGCAAACTCTCCGTAATGACACTCCCATCCTCCACCGCTACCTCCCGGCAAAAATTCTTCGTCTGCTCCGGTTCGAACCCGCTTGCCTTCGCCACATCGTCCAAGAATTTCGGTGTCTTCCCACCCAAATATTCGCGTGTCCCACGCAAATACGCCGCTAAGAAACGCCCTCCAACGTCCACCGGCAAATCCAGCATCCGGCTGCCGAAGTACACATACCCATACTGAAATCCCGGCGCCAAACCAACCAGCCCCGGATGCCGCGCCCAGCCCGGAAACCGTTCGCGTATTCCCGGTCCGTAGAGGTGCATCGCCACCAACGCGTCAATCTGCTTCCCTCGCAGCGCCGTGATCGCGTCCCCCGGTTGCATGTGCTTCACACTCACGTCTGTCAACTTCAAACCGACCGAGTCCAGCAACACGTCCAGCGCGAACTGATTAATGTTCAATCCGCCGTTCGTTGCTATCACCTTTCCCTTCAATTGCCGCAAATCCGTCAGACCCTGCGGAAAAACGTCGGGCCGTCCGTAGATCGCGCCGAAATCCGAACAGCCCGGTTTCAGTACCTCCCTCCCCGCCACCATCCGAATGCGCGCCCCCTTGGCGATCGCGTTGAACACGGCCGCGTTCGCCGGAAAAAAACCGACGTCGATCTTCCCCGCCGCCACCAGCGGCACCACTTCCATTCCGCTGCTCAGAGTTTGCAACGCCACCGGCAGTCCCGCCGCCGTAAAGTACCCGCCTTCCACCGCGGTATATAGCCCCGCCATTCCCGGCCGCCGGTTTACGGAAACCATGATCGGTTCCTTTAAGGCCGTCGTCTCCCGCTTACATCCCGCCAAACCCGCTGCCAGGAAAATACGCCTTTTCATACTAAAACTCCCATCTCGCCGCAATCTGCATCTGCCTTGATGCCGTCGTCGTGCTCGATATGCGCCCGGCAGTCGCCAGCCGTTCTCCCCGCGCATTGAAAAGCGTCACGCCTGTTGGAATCTGAAAATTCGGCCGGTTGGCAATATTGAAAGCCTCCCCGCGCAGCCGTAACGTGCTCCGCTCCGTCTTCCAAATCGTCTTCTGGATCGCCGTGTCTAACGACACCAGCCCCGGCCCCGAAATCACATTCCGCCCTGAATTGCCGAAATAGCCCGCCTCCGGCAAGCTGAACGCCAGGGGATTGAAATACTGGTTCGGTCCACCCTGCACGAGCGGCACTCCCACCACCCGGTCCGGACGCTGTCCGTAGTCCGCCGCACCGCCCACAATGTTCGCCCGGTCGAACCCGACTGATGTCGAAAACGCCGGTCCCGTCCGCGCCAGCAACAACCCGTGCAACTCCCATCCGCCCAGCAGCCACTTGCCCGCACGCGGCGCTGGAATAGAATACGACCCGTTCAACGTAAAGGAATGCCGGATATCGAAATCGGAGAGCCCCTGGTTCCCTCGCAAGTTGAACGGATTCGCCATCGTCTCCCCGCCCAGAAAGTCCCGGTTGATCACGGTGGAGTTGTCGTCAATCGATTTCGAAAACGTATAACCCGCCTGCATCCGCAATCCGCTCTTCCATCGGTGCTGCAACTCGCTCAAAAATCCGTGATAGAACGAGTTGAACTCACTCAACCGCAGCTTGAACCGCAAAAACGCCGGATTCCGCGAGGGCGCCGTCGCCGCAAAAAACAGCCGCCCATCCGGCATCACCCGCGGTACCCGCGTGTTGAACTCGGTCAAAATCCCTGACAGATGTGCGCCGCGGCTGCCACTATACGTGATTCGGACCAGTGTCCCCGCGCCAATCCGGTTTTCCAGGGCGAACCGGAACTTCAACAAATACGGCTGATTCTGGTCATAGGCCAACACGTCCGGACTATCCGTTGGAGCCGAACCAACGGACGCCGCCAGCATATCGGGAAAGCTCGGATTCCGCGTCACGGTCCGGCGGAAAAACGGCGGCATTCGCACCCCGCCGATGATGATGTCCCGCGTGCCCAGCAAGTCGTAAAACATGCCGAAGCCCGCGCGAATCACAGTCCTTCCATTCCCAAACGTATCCCACGCCAATGACGCTCGCGGCGCGAAGTTCTTCAGCGACGGATTGCGGAAAATGTCCCCGCCCACCGTCACCGCGGTGTCCCGCAATGGATCTCGCAGCGTCGCCACCTTTCCGTCTCGCTCCTGCGGTGTCGAATGCGCGTCGTAGCGCACCCCCAGCGTTAGTGTCAGACGCCGGTCCAACCGCATCTCGTCCTGTGCAAAGAACGAAAACAAGTGGATCCGCCAGTTGCGATCCGAATCCGATCCCGGCGTCATAAAGTCCGCGTTGCTCGCCCTGCCCCGCAGAAAATCCTCTAACGACCCAAACTCGTACAACCCGGCCCCCGCAATATCGGCCCGCTGATGAAATTGTTGATGGTCAAAACTCCCGCCAACTTTAAACGCATGCCGCCCGCGATTCTGGCTCAGTTGATAACTCGCCTGCCAATCGTCCAGGTCGTACCGCCGCGGTCTGGTTCGTACTCCCAGTTCTCTCGACCCGCCCACATCCTCCAGCCCCGGCACCCGCATCGTACCCACGGCTTTGCCCTTCAAAAAACCCAACTTCGCCGCCGCATCCGTAATCGGTTGCGACGCCTCTTCGTTAAACACCCGGCTAAACCCAAACCGGAACTCTTCAATCGTATTCGGCGATACAATCCGCTGCGCATTTCCCTGCGCAAACTGGTACCCCGATTTCCCCGTCAACAGAAACGAGTCGAAGTAATCCGGCAGCGTCTGCTCTCCGGTGTCGAAGGTGTACCGTCCGGCCATCCGCCACCGGTCGTTCATTGCGTAATCGAGCTTTCCAGCCACAAACGTCTCCCGCGTGTTCGTCGCCGCGGCGCTAATGTACTCCGCCGCCCCTCCGCCCAGCACCCGCCCATTCGCCACCGGATACAAATCCAGATACGGCCGCGTCACCACCGAAATCGGTATCGTTACCCTCGTCGGCAGCACGCCCCGCCGCGCGTCGTCGCTCAGCGTCGCCACCCGGCTCGTCCGTGCATAGTTCTCCCGCAGCGCCTCGACGTTGACCAAATAAAACACCTTGTTTTTCAACACTGGCCCATTCAGCATTCCGCCAAAATGGTTCTTCCGCAACGGCGGAATCCTTTCGGTCGCAGAGTCGAAAAAGTTCTTCGCGTCCAGCGCGCTATTGCGCCAAAACTCGTACAACTTTCCATGCAGTAGATTCCCGCCCGACGCCGAAACAGCGTTGATCACCGCCCCGCCGCTGCGCCCGTACTCCGCGCTGAACGGGCTCGAAATAAAGCTCAGCTCCGCAATCGTCTCCAGCCCCAGCAGCCTGCCGCTCGCACTCGCCGGCGCCGACCCCGTCGAATCGTTCATCGACAATCCGTCCAGCCGGAAACTGTTCATGTTCGGTCGCGCGCCTTCCACCGCCACTGGAATCCCGAGTCCGTTCGTCGTCCCCCGCGCCGAAGATGTCGCCAACTGCGCTCCCGGCTGCTGCACCGCCAAATCGAACATGTCCCGCCCCTTCAACGGCAATTGATCCAACTGCGCCTTCGTCACACCACCACCCCAGTTCGAAGCGCTCGTGCTCAACAATGGCGTCTCCGCCACCACTTCCACCCGCTCGCTCACCTCACCCACTTTTAAGGTGATGTCCACTCGCGTCGAACGCCCCGCCGACACTCCCACTCCCGTTCGCGCTTCGCTTCGGAACCCCAGGTGCTTCACTTCTACTCGCACTATCCCCGGTGGCAATGACAGCACCGCGAACCGCCCCGTCCCATCCGTAACCGTTGCCCGCACCATCCCGGTCGATTCCTCCGTCACCGTCACCGCCGCCCCCGTCACCGTCGCCCCGCTCGCGTCCGCCACCACGCCCTCCACCGTCCCGTTCACTTGCCCGAAAGCCAGCGCGGCTATGAACAAACCGGAAATCACCCGCAAAAATATCATTTCTTCCCTCCAAGACCCATCAGATGCAAAGCCAGGACTTTCCCCGTCTTCGTCGCGTACGGCTCGGCGATCACAACACGCACCCCGCCCGTCTGTTTCCACTCCCGCCGCGTCAACGCCCCGCCCCACAGCGGCTTGATCTGGCTCAGGAAGTACTCGTGCACGTCGTCAACCGCCACCGCCCCCACCCGCGGATGCACCCGCAGTTCCAACTCGCTCTGCGCGTCCCCGTCCATCTCAACCAATTGATAATCGCTGGGGCTCCCGCCAAATCGCGCCGGCAGCGCCTCTTCCAAAATCCGCAAAATGTCGGTGCCCACCAGTGTCGTACCCTGCCCCGTCAGCTTTCCATAACTGAAGACATTCCGCAGTTGCGTCGTATAACCCAGCTTCGTCAACCCGCAATCGCATCTCGCCGGCTCCAACGTCCCCGCATCGTCCATTTCCACGTTGATCAGAAAATATGGCCCCGGTGCATACATCGAAGTGAACACCAGCGAGTCGACTTCGGTGTCGCTCAACGGGGCCGTCCGCCGCCGCGAAAACACACTGAAGCCATCGTCCATCACATGCACGCAGTTATCGGTCGTCATCTGCTGGCACGCCGTCCCGATCAGTCCGATCTCACTCACAATATACGTTGGCAGCACCGTCGCGCCCGTCGCGGTAATCACCGCGCGCTTGGCGTTCGTCAGCGCCTCTCCCGCCAAAAAAAACGTAGTCAGGGACAGGTCCAATCCCTTCGCCCGCGCTGCATCCGCCAGCCGCACTCCCGGGCTCACAATCGCGTCCACTATGCAGGGAACGCCCCGCGCGTTCAACTCGGCCACGTATTCAGCCGCCGGCCCAAAGTCGTCGCCAGCCAAGTACCGTGGAAATGCCCCGCGAACCCCGTGCAGCCGTACCCAAAGAATTAGCAGCGTGGTAACCGCCCGGTAATGCCACGAATCGCGTAGCGAGCCCCCCAGCGTAAACCAGGCCTCCGCCCTCCCGTCCCTTGCCGCGATCACCGTTCTCGTCAATCCGCTAAACGCCGGCAACATCGGTAGCAACCCCACATGCCGGTGCTTTTCCAGCCCCACCGCCGCCAACTGGTACCGCGTCATCGCCTCCCGCTGCACCATCCACTCCACCCCTCGACGCGTCGGCGTTCCCCGGCTCCGGCTCCCGCTCGACGACCCCACAATCCCCTTCTTCACCAGCGGATTCGAAAAGTCGGTCGATGCACACGGAATCTCCTTCCCGCCACGCCGAATCGGCTCAAAACCCTTGAACTCCGCATGCGTCAGCCGCACTCCCGCGTCATATAGCCGCTCTAACGAAGCATCCAGCCCCTCCCGTTCCGTCATCTCCACCAAATCGCCATACTCGCAACCTGCCATCGCAAACAACGAATGATACGGGTTCTCCGGCCGGTCGAACACCGCCCGCTTCGCCAGGTCCAAAAACACCGCTCGTTTGTTCGCCCGCCTCTGCCCTATCTCTCTCACCGGATCCGCCACGCGAGGCGTCCGCAGGAACGCCGAATATTGCGCCCCAACATTCCAATAGTGCTTTATCTCCGCGATCATGGCGCCGGTCGCCACGGTAGCAGTCGCGCTTCGGCTGTCCGCATCGCGAAATTCCCCGCCACTCCCATCGTCCCGATCAGCGCGATTCCTAAATAGAGTTTCTCCGGCGAAAATGTCTGCCAAGCCATATAAATCATGCTTCCCACACCCTCTGGGCAACTCACAAGTTCCACCGAAATCGTCGCCACCAGCACCCGCCCAAACGCCTGCCGCAGTCCCGTAAATACCTGCGGCAATGCCCCCGGCAAATACACCCGGCGCAAAAGCAGCCATCCGCCCGCACCACAGTTCCGCGCCACCTCCAAATACGACTTTGGAATCTGCAGCACCGCGTCCATTGTCTGCATCACCATCGTCAGGAACGCCGCCAAACAGATCAGCAGCATCCGCGGCGTTTCGCCCACGCCGAAAAGCAGCATCAGCAGCGGCAGCAGGCTAATCTTCGGCAGCACATAAAAGAACCCCACCATCGGTTCCACACTCCGCCGCAACCCAACCGTCGCCCCCATAATAATCCCTGCCAAAATTCCTAGACCTCCGCCCACGAAGAACCCAAGCAGCATCCGCTCCAACGTCGCCGTAACGTGCCGCGGCAATTCTCCCAGCCTCCACATTCGCGCGCCGGCTCTCAGCACTTCCGAAGGCGGCGGAAAGAACATCGCGTCCACCCACGCCGCTCGCGCCGTCAGCTCCCAAATCACCAGCAACGCCACCGGCAACCAAGCCCCTTGAATGTACCGGCTATGCAACCGCCACCGCCAGCCCCAAACCCGCCAAAAGCTCGGCTTTCAAGCGCAAAAACGCCGGTTCGATTCCCAGCCGCGGACGCTCCACCGGCACCCGAAACTCCGCCAGAATTCGCCCCGGCTGTTTCTGCATCAGCACCACCCGGTCCCCCAGCGCAATCGCCTCATCAATGTCATGCGTCACAAAAACGATCCCCGGCCGCCCATTCCGCCACAACTCCAGCAATTCCCGCTGCAGCCGCACCCGTGTCTGCGCGTCGAGCGCCGCGAACGGTTCATCCATCAAAAGCAAATCGGGCTCCGTCAGGAAACTTCGCACCAGCGCCACCCGTTGCCGCATTCCAGCGGACAATTCGTGCGGATATGCCCCTTCGCGCCCGCCGAGCCCCAACCGTGCCAGATACTCGTTCGCCCGCTCCTCCCGCTCCCGCTTGGCGACTCCCGCCGCCTCCAACCCAAACGCCGCGTTTTCCAGCGCTGTCAACCACGGAAACAACACGCCCTCTTGAAAAACCAACGAAATCCGAGGCTTCTCTCCGGAAAATGAAACCGAGCCGCTCGTCGGCGTCTGCAAACCAGCCATCACCCGCAGCAGCGTCGACTTCCCGCAACCGCTCGGGCCAATCAAGCTGACAATCTCCCCGGCAGCGCAAGAAATCGAAACCCCGTCCAAAGCATCAACGCTCCCCCTGCCCGCGGGAAACTGGACTCCGATATTGTCACAGTACAAACTCAATCGCTCCCCGAGGGCGCCGCCGTTTCTTCTCTTCCTCGGCAAGCGCGAATCTCCCATTATCGACGATTCCAGCCGCAAGGGAACAAATCGGTACTCCTTAAAACAATGCGGAACTCGCTTGGCGAATTGATCACCCAGACCAGCTATCGGCTTTCAATAGTGCTTTCAACACGAAATTTCTTCTAATCGGTAAACAATTGTCTGAACGGTTGTGTAGACCGGCCGGCGGTCGGGCGCCGGGGATGTCTCCTGGATCTCCCGAATCGACAACATTTCCTCTCGCCAGAGAGCGTCCATGACCGTGAGTTCAAGAGGAGTGAGTTTCGGAAGTGCCATCTGATCTACTATTTCCATAGTTGAGACTACGTTTCGACGGTTTCGTTAGCACGGACAACAACGTCGTCTTGCTGCGGTCGCGACCTGTACTTCCACGTCCTTCAGAGCTGACTCTTATTCGCGGATTAACAAACCGTAAGTACGCCCGCTCAGCGCCGCCCCTCGCGGCCCTTTCCCAGGGTTCGCGCCCAACACGGAACGCAAGCCGAAGTACCTTGCCAGGCAACGATTTGGATATTCTGAACTGTCCTGCGCCGCGTCGTAGTCAAAGTACATCTGCGGTGTGGGCGGCAGAATTGGAAGCTCCGCCGCGCTGTCGGGAACGCCATTCTGCAATCCCGCTAACGCCGCGGAACGCGCTGCGTGCCACGGCCGCACTCGTATTGCTAGGTCCACTGCGCCCAGCCATGCATTGCCCGCAAAGAGAACCGAGGCGAATGCACAAACAAGGACCGCCGAACGCAAGCGCGGTACTTCCACTGGCCCCCAATGCGCCTTCCACAGCAGCAGGTTGACAAACAACCCGGTGACGAACAGGAAATACAGCCAATTCAAAACGCGTCCAGGCAACAGTCCATTCAAAGCCATTGAAGGAAGAAAGAACCCGGACGCCATCACCGCCAGCCAAATTGCCAGGACACCATATCTCACCGTGGTACGGTTCCAATCCTCGCGCAACCGCATCCGCGCCTCAACTACCGCCAACAGACCCATTAAAAGCACCGGAGCATCCAGCAGCCAGCGCGGAAGCCACGCCGCCAAATGGAGACCTGTTATCGCTACCGCCGAAGGCAGGTTCCATTTCGTGCCATGCCTCGCCGCCCGCACGTAGTTGCCGGGAGCACCAATCACCACCAACAGGCCGAAAACGGCCAAAGCCAACAACGCCAGCCATATCCGGAACTCCGGACGCTTCTCTCGGAACGCCAGGTAACAGCCTCCAGCCAGAACCACGCATACGGCAACCGCCGCCAATTCCTGTAATCCCGTTAGAAAAACAACCAGGATGGCCGTAACCAGCCCGCTCCAAAATGTAATTCGGGGGCGCAATAGCAGCGAGGTCACAAGTAGAAAGACCGTTCCACAAAACTCCAGTTCCAGCGCGCCGTTCAACCAGAACAGCGAATCTCCAACTGACGGCATCGCGGACCAATAAAAAAGACAAAACGTGCCCGCGAACACCGCGCATCGGCGAGTACTCGTCTCGGCGTGCAATACTGTCCGCAGCGCGAGGAGAACTGCTCCAAATCGCAGAGCCAACAACGCCGCCAGGACCGAAGAGTATCCTCGAAACAGATCGATCGATCCAATAACAAGCGTGTGAACCGCCGTCGTCGCCCAACGCCCCGTTACCCGGAAATAGGCGCGTGCAATTTCGTTCCAACCATCGGCGAGACCAGTGAACCGGTGACAAAAGTCATCGCCCATCGGCGGGGCAAAATAGATCAGTGCGGCCAACACGCTAGCTGAAGCCGCGGCCATGCCCCCGGCAGCCCCAACGGCCCACCCCGAATACTTTTGCTCGCCCGCCAATTTCTCTCTCTATCCGTTACCCGATCACCAAAAATAGAGTGTCTCATACGCGCGGAACAAATCGATGAACATCCCTCAGCCGCACTGCGCAGCTAATACTATGTTCCCCCGTCGATTCCCCCTCGGCCCGGAGGCCATTCGCGAGCGCCCTGACCGAATACAAGGAGCATAGAAACGCAGCCACCTTCCCGGATAGTAAAGTAACCGCTGTTCACCATGCGCCCGGTCACTATCCGAGCGGCAAAGAGGGCGATGTGCTGACCGTGGCGTTCACCGTCATTGGCCTTCCCTGCCTTGGTTTCAACGGTGGACCGGCGTTTAGACACAGCGAGGCCTTTTCCTTCCAGATCGCGACGGAGAATCAGGAAGAGACGGACCGCTACTGGAACGCGATCGTCCGCAATGGCGGCGTGGAAAGCCAGTGTGGACACGCCTACCGCGGCGCTTGCCGCTGGGGGCGATGAAGCAAAGCGCGCCTTTGACGCGATGATAACGATGAACAAGATCGACGTCGCCGCGATCGAGGCAGCGCGCCGAGGCTGACGTAAACGCGACAACGCCCAAATCTACACTCTGATCAAACCGCGAACCCCCCTGGCGGCATAGTAAGACTCCGCGCCGTTGTGATAGACGAAAACAGTATCATAGCGGCGATCGCAAAAGACGGCGCCCCCAAGTTTTCTGATTCGAGCCGGTGTTCTGATCCAGCTCGATGTTTTCGTGTCGAACTCTCCGAGTCTCTGCAACTCTCGATACTGTTCTTCCGTTAAGATCTCGATGCCCATACTATCCGCCACATCGAGCGCACTATTCTCGGGCTTGTTTTCCTTTCTTGACTCCCACGCCGCCCGGTCATAGCAAAGGCTTCTGCGACCCTTCGGACTTTCTGCTGAACAATCGTAGAAGATATATTCACCCGTACTCGCATCGTGCCCGACAACGTCCGGCTCACCCTCGGTTCGCTCCATTTCATTCAGTGACCAGAGCTTTTCAGCGTCCGCTTCCACCTTCATTTGCACTTCAGCCCATGCAAAGCCTTCATGACGATTCATGTTTTTCTCGAAACGGGCTTTCAGCACTCTGAGTAGTTGTTCCCGCTGTTCCAGCGGCAGGTTCTTTTTGTTCTTGTTCACGCTTCGCGCTGTTGTCGTCTTCATCGGCCGCTACGTTTCCGTCTCCTCTACAAAAAACCGTAAACCCGGTCACGGACTGTGCACCGGCCTCGCCAAATCGCACGCCTAAGAGAACATCTTACGATCATTGAATGACGCCGGTCGATTGGCTGTCCGCAAGGTCCCCGGAACGCCGCTTAAGCGCTACCATCTCACTTCGGCGTTTCGGGAGGCGCGGGCCGCACGGCGGGCTTCTCGTAGCTATCAACGATCTTCGGCCGCTCGCCGCCCGTCGAAATGCCCGCCGCCAGCATCAGCTTGGTAATGGCGGCGATCGTTGGCGCATCGGGGCGCGGCAGACGGCTGATGTAACCCTCGGCGATGAATAGCGGCGTCCCGCCGGCCTTGTTCGGGTTCTTCCAGACCTGCGGATCGGCGCCCCGCTCGGCCAGCAACTTCACTACCAGCGGGCTGATATTGTACGCCGCTCCGTGCATCGCCGTATCGCCATTCCCGTCCACCGAGTTGACGTCGGCGCCCAGGTCGAGCAGCATTTTCACCGCTTCCACCGCTTCGCTCTCCTCGCCTGCCTCCTCTTGCGGCTCGTTCGTCCCGGCGCCAGCCGCGGCCAGCAGCGGCGTCGTGCCTTGGAAGTTTGGCAGCAGCGGATCCGCGCCCAATTGCAGCAGCAGTCGCATGAGCGGAACGTCGCCGCGATCGGCGGCAATCAGAAACGGTGTCGCGCCTTCGCTCCCGATGCTCGACGATGTAGCCGGCTGCTTGGGAGCGCCCTTCGCCAGACGAAAATTGACCTTCGCCCCGCGCTTGACGATTTCCCGCACGAAATCGGCGCTCGATAAACGCCCCGCTCCGGTGGGCGGCGCGGGTTCGCTGCCATCGCTCGAGTCCGGCTTTCGCACGCCCGCCATCATGTGCAGCGGAGTGAATCCGGTGCGAATATCATTCGGATCGGCGCCCGCGTCCACCAGGCCGATCGCCAATTCGAAGTGGCCATTCTGCACCGCTAGCAGCAAGGGACTTATGCCCGGCCGTCGCGCTGGCGCCCGGCGGCCGCTGCTGGACGGCCTCGGAGGCTCTATCATCGCCTTGGCATCCGCGCCCGCCGCCAGCAGCGCGCGCACCGTGTCCAGGCGGCCCTCCCGCACCGCAAAAAAGAACGGCGGAAATCCGGAGTCCACCGTCGCATTCAGGCTCGCTCCCGCATCGATCAACGCGCGCGCCACCGCCGTGTGCCCCTCGGCCGCCGCCCACATCAGCGCCGTCTGGCCCAGCCGTTCGCGAGCATCGGGTCTGGCGTCGCGTGCCAGCAGCGCCTTCAACGCTTCCACACTGCCGGAGCGCGCCGCCAGCATCAGTACGGTTTCTCCGCCCTTCAACGTGGCGTTCGCATCGGCTCCGGCCTGCAGCAACAGGTTGACCATCGTCGCGTTCCCGTTGGTACAGGCCTGCGCCAGCGGCGGCACGCCATAGCGATTGACGGCGTTAACATTCGCGCCCGCGCGCACCAACAACGCGGCCGTGTCCGCATCGTCATGATATGCAGCCCAGTGCAGCGCCGTGGTCCCATCCACCTGCGCGGCGTTCACATCCTCGCCGGTGACTAGCAGCCTGCGCACGCCGGCCGTGTCCCGCTGTTCCGCGGCGCCCGCCAGCGCGGCCCGGACTTCACCCGCAGCCGGTACGGCGAAAACGGCCAGCAGCGCCAATCCGCCTATCGTCCGTAGTATTCCTCGCCAGTCCATACCTCTCCCCTAGCCAACATCGATTCGCTCGAACAGCCCATCGACTTTACCCGTGCTGTCGACAAACGAATCCAGCCGAACCCCAACGCGCTCCAGCAGCGTCAGGTGAAGATTGGCCAGGTTCGCCGGCTTCTCGTACCGGATGTGCCGGCCGCCCTTCAGCCCCGTAGCCGCGCCCCCCGCCACCAGGATCGGCAAGTTCTCGTGATCGTGAAGGCTCGGATTCCCCATCCCGCTCCCATACAGGTATACCGAGTGATCCAGCAGCGACCCATTGCCGTCCGGCGTGGCCTTCATCCGCTGCAGGAATTCGGAAAACAGCGAGACATGATACGTGTTGATCTTGGCAATTTGAGCTACTTTGTACGGATCATTGCCATGATGGCTCGTCGGATGGTGCGGGTCCCGGACGCCAATCTCCGGATACGTCCGGTTGCTCTGCTCGCGCGTGAACTGGAACGCGATCACGCGGGTAATATCCGCCTGAAACGCCAGAATCTGCAGGTCGAACATCAGCTTCGCGTGGTCGGCGAACGCAGCCGGTACGCCCACCGGCCGCTCCAGATCGGGAGTCTTGTTCGCCGCCACTGCTTGTTCCGCCCGCTCGATCTCCCGCTCCACCTGATGCACACTGTCCAGGTACTGGTCCAGCCGCGCCCGATCGGGGCCGCCCACGCGCTGCTTGAATCGGGCGATTTCCTTCGTGAACGAATCCAGCAAGCTTGCCCGGTTCTGCAGCGCCGCTCGTCGTGCGCCCGCATTGCCGCCTTCGCCGAACAAACGCTCGAAGACCACGCGCGGGTGGGCCTCGCTCGGCAGCGGCGTCGTCGGCGACGACCACGAGAGGCAGTTCTGATAAACGCAGGAATACCCGTTGTTGCAGACACCGGCCAGCGGATTCAGATCCATCGCTAACTGCAGCGACGCCACCTGCGTCTCGCGGCCCATCTCCCCGGCCGCGATCTGGTCGGCCGTGATGCCTGAAAAATAGTCGGAGCTCTCCGTGTGCTTCGCGCTGGCCGCGCTCAGGAACGCCGAATTGGAGGTGTCATGCGTGCCCGGATACGCATTCTGCAGCCGCAGATTCGTGATGACCGTCACCTGATCCTTCACCGGCTGAATCGGCTTCAGGATCGGCGATAGTTCGTCGAGCTTGCCCTGCCCCGGAGGCGTCCATCGGTCCTGATCGCACCCCATCGGGATGAACACATAGCCGAGCCTCCGGACGGGCTTCGCGGGCGTCGCCGCCCATGCGGTCGCGGCGGGAATCATCGCGTCCAGCAGCGGCAGCGCCAGCGCCGCCTGCGCGCTTCGCAGCATCGCTCGCCGGGGAATTGCCTTCTTCGTCAGAAACATCGCAGTGTCCTACCTAACGCCTATCTTGCCAGCAACAGCAGCCGTTTCGATACGCCGCATTCGAAAAGGAGCGCTCTTTACTATTCCCAGGATCAGCGATGAGAACCGGTATTCGTCCTTCTCCGCACCGCTCACGATCCCGCGAACGGCCGGCGCGTCGTAATACTCCACGCCTCGTCCCAGCGCGAACGTCAGCAGGTTCTCGGTCAGTGTCGCGGCAAACAGTTCAGGACGGCGCAGTAGCGCATCTTCCAGCCCGGTAACACCGCGAAACTCACGGTCGCCCGGCACCGCCCCGGAAGCATCCACCGGTTGATCTTCCACTTCCATGTCCCTCCATCGGCCCACCGCATCGAAGTTCTCGAGCGCAAAGCCCACGGGATCGATGGTCCGGTGACAACTCGCGCACACCGCATTGCTGCGATGCGCCGCCAGCCGCTGGCGCATCGGAAGATTGGCGGCCACCGTGCTCTCGTCCAGCGCCGGCACCTGTGGCGGCGGGGCCGGCGGCGGGGCGCCCAACATGTTGCGCAGCACCAGTACGCCGCGCAGCACCGGCGATGTCCGCGTCGCGTAGGACGTCACTGACAGCACGCTGCCCTGCCGCAGCAGTCCGCCGCGCCTGCTGTCGGGGGCAAGCGTTACGCGGCGAAACCGGCTGCCGTAAACTCCGGAGATTCCGTAGTGCTTCGCCAGCCGCTCATTCAGAAAAGTGTAGTCCGACTTCAGGAACGTCCGCACACTGCGATCGTCACGCACCACGCTGTCGAAGAAGAGTTCCGTTTCCTGCCGAAACGCCTGCCGCAGGTTATCGTCGAAGTCCCGAAACAGATTGCCGCTGGGAATCACGGCATCGATATTGCGCAGCCGCAGCCACTGTCCGGCGAAGTTCGTGGCCAGATTGAACGAACGCCGATCGGCGAGCATCCGCCGCGTCTGCTTCTCCATCTCTCCCGGCTCACTCAACCTGCCTCGAATGGCCGCATCGAGCAACTCATCGTCCGGGATACTGCTCCACAGGAAAAACGACAATCGCGACGCCAGTTCCAGATCGCTGATTCGGTAGATACCGCCGGCCGGTATTTTAGCGGGGTCGCTCTCCACCCGGAACAGGAACTTCGGGTTCGTGAGCACAGCCGTCACCGCCGTCGCAATGCCAAGGTCGAAATCGCCATCGGCACGTCCTTTGCGATAGTAGGCCATCGGCTCGTTCACCTCGCCCGGCGCGATGGGCCTCCGGTAGGCGCGCCGCATCAGCGTCGAAAGGATCGACGCCGCGCACTTTTCTTCTTGCTCTTTGTCTGGTCCCGTTGCCCGGCAAACAAACAACCGGCGGCGGCTGGGCGTATCGCCGGCGCCTTTGGGCGCAAACGGCCCGGTCACCGCGATCTGGTCCACTGCCGGCGCCGTCCGCGGATGACGCCGGTCGTTATAGCGGGATTCCGTCGGCTGCCTCGGCGTGTCGATCAGCGACGAGCCGTCCTTGATAAAGGTGACGGCGATGTGATGCGGGCCCGCCTTCACCGGAATGCGCACTTTCAACGCCTTCTCGTTCAGGATTTCAATGCCGATGCTTTCTCTGGAGATCGTGAACGTATGCACCGGCTCCCGGTCCAGCAGCAGCAGCATTTCATGCTGACGGGCATCGCGCAAACCGCTGACCACTCCCGCCAGATCGCGAGCCAGCAGAACCTGGATCTCATACTCGCCGTCCTGGGCAAACGTATAGGGTGTCGAGAGGCCGCCGCGCGTGCCCATCGGCATTCCGGGCAAATGACCTTCCTGAGTGAGATCGGCGCGCAGACCGATCGTGTCGCTCTGCAATGACGCTTGCGTGCTCCCCACCGCCAGGCGGCTGATCTTCTGGGCGGCGGAGATGTATCGGTTCAGCAGCGCCGGTGACAGATCGCCCACGTTGACGTTGTCGAAGCCATGTCCGCTCTCATCGGCCGGGAGGAGCGAAGCGGCGTCGATATCAAGCGCCAGCAGGTCCCGGATCGCGTTCTGGTACTCGGTTCGATTCAGGCGCCGCAGCGTTTCGGTGCGGCCGGGATTCAGCTTGGCCGCCGATACCGCATCGAGCGAGGATTCCAGCGATGTCAATATCGCGAGGCGATCGCCGGCCGAAGGCTGCGGCATGTTGGGAGGCGGCATGACGCCGGTTCGCAACTTACGGACGACTTTTTCCCAAAGCTCGGGCTGCGCCTCAGGCCGAGGCATGTGGGCCTGGTCCAGACTAAGGCCGCCATTCTTGACGCGTTCGTTATGGCATGTAGCGCAATAGCGATCCAGGAACTGGCGCTGCGTCGAAGCGGAAGTAGATCCCGCCGGCGCCGCGTTCCGCTGCTGGGCATAGATCTGCACCGGCGCAGACAGGAAAAGCATCGCCGCCATTCCAGCAAATCCTGTTCCTCGGGCTATCCAGTTCAGTTGACCCCCTACGCGTTTTTTTTTACTACCCACCAGGGTCGGCCTGACTCGCGGTCCCCGGTCCAAGTGCTCCTAGTTGATCGACGACTGCGTCATCTGCCAGAACGTACATTTTCCAGAGTCTGTAGGCGGAATAGCCTGATCGGTGTCAGTCGGGTTGGTACGTGGAACAGCCAACAATTGATCACCGGTATCGCTACCGTAGTGACCCCTCCCGGCCGCATAGACCGGGGGCCTGTCGGGCTCGCCACCAAGCAACCGGCAAATGTCACGGAAAAGTCGCGTCCCCCGCCCCCGTCTTGGTCGGCAAGCAGCAGCAAGGGAACGTACAGTCTGGAGACGATGGCCGCTGTGAGGCGGCCGGGAAGGGCGTCTGTCCATACCGAAGCAAGTGGGCTCTTCGGACGCCTTTTCCCAGAGAAGCAAGAATTTCAGCCGTCCTGAACGGAGGCCCGACTACAGCGTTCTGACGCATACTGAATCCACACGACGATGAAGAGGACCATGCAAGTGCGGATCAGCCGGGGCGAGCATCAGTTTGTTGCGGAGTGCCTCGATTTGCCGGTCGTTACTCAGGCTTCCACGCTCGACGAGCTGATTATGAACATACGCGAGGCGATCGTCTTGCATCTCGATGGCGAAGATTTGGCCGCCCTTGGGCTGACGGCCAATTCCACGATTCTGGCGACGATGGAGTCGAAGCGGTGGCTTGATGCCGAGGCTGCGCAATCTCTCTGGCGCGGAAGTCCTGGAGATCCTTCGGAATTTCGGTTTCGTGCCGGTAACGCGGAGGAGAAGCCACGTCAAGGTTCGACGGCTGATCGCCGGGTAGTCCCTGGTATTGACAGTTCCGAATCACCGGGAGATAGATCGGGGAACATTGCAGGCGATCATTCGCCAAACATCCCGGTTCGTCCCGGAGAACGAGCTTCGAGGCCGGTTCTACTGCGAATAGGGATCAACACGCAAACCAGCAATTCGTGAACCACCTACTGAACCGTCGTCAACATCGTGCCCGCCACAAACTCCCCGCGTGCCGAAAACAAACTAAAGTTCGAAAAACTATTCCCGCCAATCAAACTGCCAAGGGTCGACAATCGCCCCGTTCCAACGCGCAGTTGCGCCGTCCCATAGCGGAGCTGGCCAATGACCGTGGACATCTTGACCCGCTTGTTGCCGTCCTTGTACCACCAGTTCGCCGTAAACGGAAAGCTGGGCGGCACCGGGTCCGATACCGTTCCATTCAAAAAGAACGCCGGCTGTTTGTTCGGTTCAGCCGCGGCGTAGATCTCGCCGGTGTTAATCGGAACACCGCGTGTGAACTCATACAGCAGGCCGTCATCGCTAGTGGCGGGCAATCCCGCGCGTCGCAGGCGCTGGGCAAGCCGTTCGCTATTCGTCACATAGACGACCGTGTAATTGTTCACGTCGCCGGTACCGTCTGGAGGAATGATCGCGAGTCCATTCTGCGCCACGGACCCGGGCCCCTCCTGCTTCCCATCCACAGTCATCGACTGGCAGTTGGCGGATCGCACCACGAGTCCCGCAGAACCGGGGCCAACGGGTGCAAGCACGAATCCGGTTGGAACGAAGGGCTGCGCTTGCGCCGCCGGGATGGGGCCGAATCCAATTGCTTCGGTGCAACCGGCAAATGTCACGGAGAAGTCGCGTCCCCCGCCACCGTCTTGGTCGGCAAGCAGCAGCGCGGGAACGAACAGTGTTGAGACGATGGCCGCTATGAGGCGGCCGGGTTTGTTGTTCATACTTGAGCAAGCGTCCTTTTTGAGCATTATTTTTGCAGAAAAAAGAAAAACTTCTGCCGGACAGTTGTAGAGGAGCAAGGTCCGCAGCCTGGTCTCGGTGTTCTTACTCACGCCGTATAGCAGGACGACACCGGCCAGCGCCAGCGTTCCCGGATCATTGGGCTGGGTCTCGAACAGGAACGACTTGACAAGCTGGAGCGCGCTCAACGCTGCCGGCACGATGATCGCCAGTCCCACTCCCGCCAATACCAAAACCCGCCGCAAAACCATCCACACCACCGCCCCGCGCTGCGCCCCCAAAGCCATACAGATTCCAATCTCGCCGGTCTGCCGCGCGACGCTGTAGGGCATTGTCCCCGTGGTACGGCTATACTTCACAGTGCTCTTACCCCCGCGATTCTGCTCGCGATAAATCACCGGAGAACTAGCCATGAACTTATCGGCGTTGCCGCCAACAGGGCCGAAGCGAAGGCGCTCCTTCACTTGGGAACCGGCCTTGGCTTCGGACTGGGTTACGCCAGGCAGGCCGACAGTGCGGCCCCCGATGAGACGCCGCCAATTGAACCCCGTGGCGCTCGTAGCGAATATCGAGGGTGGCCAGTTCGCTGTCCTGTTTTTCTTTCGTTCGTCGGGCCGACGCGCATGTTGTCGGGGCCGGTAAAGTTGACGGCCCAGATGCGGTCTTTAGGAGTGAGATCGTAAAGCGCTTTCGTATTGAAGCTGCAATTTAAGGGCCCTCCAGAACAACGCCCGCGGCGGCGAAGCCGTGCTGGGCCACATGCAGGACGCCGGAGAGCCGGTTGATGCAGGGAAAATTGCTGGCCGCCGATGAGGGGCTTGACGTTGCGGATCAGTTCGGAATCCAGAATGCTGACGGTGCCCCCGGCGCAGGCAAAGTTGGCGAAGTTGGTGATGTTGGGCCTCTCGACATCAACGACAACGAAAAGATTCTCCAGCGGGCTGCCGCCACACACGTTGATATCGGTGAGGAAGTCATTGGACCCCGCTCGCGAAGCCCGGCAGCGTCTGCACATAGCGCGAAACATCCTGCAACGCACCGGCCGATTTCCCTCTTTCGCGCGCCTGGCCGAGGTAGTTCGAAACCTTGATTTCGTCCGGAGCCACGAACACTGATTCGATGACCGTCACCGACTGGGCGGGCGGCCGCCGTTCCCCGGCGCGGAACTCGCCGCGATCATCGGAAGTCGCACATTGTGCGGTCCCTGCCCGCAAATACAAACTCCCGGCGAACCTGCCGAACCTCGGATTCCACCAACAGATGACGGCTGATGCGGCGACGGGTGAAACGTTTTCGCCCCTCCGCTGGCTGACACGCGCCCTGCCGTCCCCCGCGTCCATCAAGTCTAGCGGTCCAACAATCTTCCGGTGGCGTAGTCGTACCCCGCCCGCGACCTCTGGTACTCCGCATGCGCCACGGCCTCACGGTTCAGCGCATCCAGTGTCGATTGCTCCCGAAGATTCAATTGGAAAAGCGTGCCCTCGCCAATTTGGAAACGTGCGCGCTCCGCTTCTTCCAATTCCCGGTTGACCACTATCTCCTCCCCCAACACCCGCACTCGCTGGTGCGCGGCCTGCGCCGCCGATAGCGCATCGCGAACTTCTGTCGTGATCTGATCCCGCAGAAATGCTTCGCGTTGTTCGAACTGTCGCTGCTTCGCTATCGCCGCGTCTTCCTTGCCCCGGGCGGACCGGTTCTGAAACGGAAACTCGAAGGCCACTCCGGCCTTTACCTCCTCCGGACCGCGGCGCACGGCCGGATTGCTGCCGCGATCTGAAGTGACCGACGCCATCACATCGATTGCCGGCTTGGCGGCGTTGCGGGCCAGACGCAAGTCAATGAAATTCTGCTCCGCCTGCGCTCGCAAGCGGAAGAGCTCCGGCCGGCGCGTCAATGCCTCGGCGACATCCATCTCCCAACGATCCCCCGGAAGCGCTTCCGTCTCAGGGAAGCGCGCGGGTAACTCTTCGGCACGCGCATTGCGCGGCTGTCCGGCCGCGTCTCGCAAAAACAGGGAGAGCTCAATCGCCGCCTGTTGAAAGGTCCGTTCCGCATCGATCAACCCGGACTGTCGCTGCAAAATTGCCCGGCGGTTGTCCACGCCATCGATAGCGGGAAGCTGCCCTTCCTTCACGCCCTCCTCCAGTAGCTTCTGCCGTGCTTCGGCAACCTGGAGCGCCTCGCGCGCGACGGTGAGGCGCCGCCCCGCCGCCACCCAGTTCCAGTAGCGCGAAATCGCCCCCTGGACCAATATCAGCCGCTGTTGCTCCACGGAATAGCGAGCCAGCGAGCGCCCGATCTCCGCTCGCGCCAGTTCTCCGCGTCGGGAATCGAACTGGCGGTCCCGCAGCAGCGGCAACTTCACACCGGATCGCCATTCGCCAAAGGAACGCGAGTCCAGCTTGCCGTCGTAGGGAGCGAAGCTGCCTTCCCCCATCCGGTACCCCCCATAAACGGACATTCCTTGCGTCGCCAGCGGCTGCTCCACCCAGGTGTCGACTCGCCGGTTCGTGTAAAAACCGAATGAGTCGGAATCGAAACGAGACCGGATCGTCGTGTCGAAACGCCCCTGCGCCGTCAGCACGTCCGCCTCTGCAATCTCACGATCGTTCATCGCCGCCAGGAGCAGCGGATGATGACGGCGAACAGACTCCAATACCTCGGCCACCTCCAAAGTAGCGGCGTTCGCCCAGTCTGCGGCCAACACCCAGATTGCAGCCAATACAAAGACTAGGCGAAATGTCATTTGACCTCTTTACTCGCCCCGTCAGGCGACGGCGGCGTCGATACCACCGGCGGAAAACCGTTGAATTGACGCCAGACTTCGAAGCCCAGAGGCACCGTATTCAACAGCACCCAACCCTTCGTGCGTACGCCCTGCCGCAGATAGCGGCTCTCCGGCCATCGCTGATCGGCCGCATCCGGCTCCACCAGCACGCGGAACTTGCCCTTGCCGTCGTCGGTCGAATCCACCAGCCGCACCACCCCGCCGAAAGTGCCAACCGCCACCGACGGCCAGCCCACAAACTGAATCGCCGGCCACCCTTCGAACTGCAGGCGGACTTTGCGGCCGGCGGAGACCAGTGGCATGTCATTGCCGTCCACCCAGATCTCCGCCACCGGGCTGCTCACCTGCGGAACGATCAAAGCGATCGGCTGCCCACTCTTCACCACCGCGCTACCCGGCTGCGCCACCAGCCGGAGGATGGTCGCATCCACCGGGGCCAGAATCGTTTGCGTCGACTGCCGGTTCAAGCGCGTCTCCACCGGCTGTAGCGACTGCCGCGCCGACGCCGAGTCGCTCCGCGCCGATTCGCGCGAAGCTCGCGCGTCTCGAATTATCGCCAGGCCATTGTTCATAGTCCGGGCGCGATCCATTTCCGCGGTCCGCTGAACGTTGCCTGTTTCATCTAACTGCGCCTCGGCGCGGCGAAGCTCCGCATCGGCGGTATCTTTGTCCGCTTTGGCCACTTCCACCTGCCGCTTCGAGACCAAGCCCTTGGGAAACATCGCCCGGTGGCGGTCCAGATTCTGTGTGGATACAAGTACTTTGGCGTTTGCCGCTTCTTGTGTCTGTTCAGCGGCCCGAATCCGGTCTCGCGCTTGCTGGATCCGGAAATCAGCCGCCGACACTTCATTCTTCAGCGACTGGTTGAGCTCATGGATTCGCTCATCGAGCTGCCGCTCCCGTTCCGCAATGGCGCGAATCCGCTCCAGTACCGCCGTACGTTCTAAACCTAAGCGTGTGGGGAGCACCGGATCGAGGTCGGCCATCTCCGCGACGGCGTCCCCCTTCTTCACGCGGCTGCCCTCGGCAACGTACCACTTCACGATGCGGCCCTCCACCGTCGCATCGATGGTCTGCTGCCTTTCCATTGGCGCCAGCGCCACCAGTTTCCCCGCGCCGGACAAAGATTGCTGCCAGGGGACGAAGCCCATGGCAATGCATCCCCCCAGCCCTGAGAGCAGCAGTATCGCCGTCAGCTTTGGCCAGGATCCATGCATGCGGACCTGCTCCACGGCCGGCAAAACGTATCGTCGAGTACTCACTACAGTCGTTTCCACATTTACTCCCGGTGCGCTTCCGCCGTCGCGTCGCCATCTAGTTTGCCCGCGCGCAAGTCGTACACGCGATCAAACAGCGGCCACAACTCGGGCTTTTCCGTGGCCGCGACCAGCGTCCACGGCGCCCGCGGATCGAACAGCGTGCGGACCAGATCGCCATCCGTCCGCAGATCGTCGATCGCATCGAGGGCCTCATCGACCAGCAACAACTTGGGCCGATGAAGGATCGCTCGCGCAAAGTTGAGCCGCAACGCCTGGCTCGATGCCAGCGGGCGCCCACTGGGGGTTAGCACCGTGTCCCAGCCGTGCGGCAAAGCAAGCACCGCGTCCAGCATTCCGGCCTTGGCCAGCGCACTGCGAATCTCTTCCGTCGACGCCTTCGCACCCAGCGTGACGTTCTCCGCCACCGTGGCCGGAAACGTCTCCGTACCGCGGACCAGCATCACGTCGCTGCGCAGGTCCTCCCGGTGTAAGTGCCGGTAGTCCATGCCGTCCAACTCCAGCGAACCCTGGTTGGGGTCGCGCCGTCCCAGAATCAGTTCGAGTAATGTGCTCTTGCCGGCCGCGTTCCGTCCATGGACGGCCACTTTGCCGCCGCGCGGAACGGTGAAGCTGATATCGGCCAGGATGGGCCGCGCATCATCGTAACTGAAAGTCACGTTCGTGACTTTCAGGGAAGCAGGAACCCCTGTTCCCGCCGCTGCCGTTGGGGCTGCCGCGGGATCGGTTTCCAGCGGCAGGTCCGTTAGATGCGAGAGCTTGTCGAGCGCCGCCTGCAGGTCATAAAACACTTCGAGTGACTTCCCGAATTTCGCGAAGCTGCCCACCGCCAAACTGACCACCAACTCCGCCGCCACCAACTGTCCGAGCGTCAACTCGCCGGAAATTACCAGATATCCGCCGATCCCCAATAAACTCGACAACGCGACCGCCTGCAGCACTTGTGTGCCGATGATTTGCCGCAGCAGGATCCGAAAGTGCCGGTCCCGGTTGTGGAGGTAGCCCAGCACAAACTCGTTCGCGCGGTCCACCGCCATCTGGGAGCCCGTCCGGCTCCGTAGCACGACCCCGTGACGCGCCACCTCTTGCAGCCACGCCAGCACCTCGTATTTCGAGCGGGACTCATCAATGCTGGTCCCTACGGCGCCCCGCCCCAGCACGAACACCACGGCCAGAATCGAAGCCACCAGGAAAAGATCGAATACGAGAAGGTACGGATGATACGCCCCCAGCAGGAAGACACCCGCCAGTGTCTGAACCACCACGTTTAGCCCGTCCACAGCCAGCGTCGCGGCGCTCTTCTGCACCGTCGCAACTTCCAGAAACCGGTTCACCAGTTCCGGGGCTCGCTCGCGGTCCAGGGAGTCGGCACGAAACCGCAACAGACTATCGAGCACCTCCGACGCCTGCCGGGCGAAGATCCGCTGTTGGACTCGTTCCAGCACCACCGAACGCAGGATGCTCAACAGCGCCGACGCCCCCAAGGCCACCGTCACCAGCAGGGTCAGGACGACGATCGGCTGGAACACCGCGCCGAAGGCTACCGTATTCACCAAGGCCTGCACGGCAACGGGCAATGCCAGTGACAACAGGCCGGTGGCGACGGAATAGACCACCACTACCCCCAAACCCTCCCGCTCGGCTTTCACCAGAGCCAGCGTGCGCCGAAGCGGCCCGGTGCTATCGGACGTCTCATGATTCACGACTTCCAATATACGTTAATCGTATCAGGTTTTTCAAGTCGGGCTTTGTAATTCACGCCTCATGGGTCGTATAATGCAGAGAGCATGTCCGGTTGGACTTTTCTCACGAACCACGCTCACGTATTTCTCTGCCTCGCTGGCGACCCTGAAATACGGCTCCGCGATGTCGCCCTGCGCGTCGGCATTACGGAACGCGCCGCGCAACGCATCGTCGCCGATCTCGATACGGAAGGCTACATCTCCACCGAGCGTGTCGGCCGGCGGAATCACTACGTGGTCCATCCGGAACTCCCGCTCCGTCATCCGGTGGAAGGCTTTCGGCCCGCCGGGGCGCTGATCGAGATGCTCGTTGAAGTGCCGCTTAAGGGCAAAGGCGTCCCCGTCAAGAGAACGCCATCGCGCCGGATTTGATACTGCTAAGGGAGTCCGCGTTCTGGGCTTTTCTTGCGGCGCGCGAGCATATACGTTCTCCTGCTGCGGCGAAAAGCGCCGTCAGTGGCACGGGAAAACGCCGCCAGTGCATGCAGATGATGCGTTGAACGGTAGCCGGCCGGGCTCGAAGAAGCCCCGGCGGGGATATGCTTTGAAGGCGTCGCGGCCACCGTCAAATCAACGGGAAGGGGTTTATCCGGCCAAATGAACCGATGGCTCTACTCGGCGCGGCTAGTCGCGACTCTTGGAAGGGGGTAGATTCACGAAACGAGGCCTGCTTTATTGGGTTTTGCTTGCCTTGGCCGGAGCAACAAAGATTAGGTCACAGGCCCCTCGGGTATGATCGGAGGTATGCGCCGCCATATTCGAGAACTTCCAGGGAGGGGTAGCATTTTCTCATCGAAGGATGAGCCTGAAGGAACGCGGTAGCGCTCCGGGTTCCTTTCTGTTGGGTTTTGTCGGGGAAGGTTAATATCTCGTCGTCGAGGCTGTGGGAATGTGGAAATCGCGTAGCGATTTCCAAGGGCGGTGGAAAAGAAGGAAAACCTGGTTTTGGTTTTCCTTCTTTTCCTCGGCCCGTCATTTCCACAGCCGGGTTGGTTCCGGGTGTCTTCATGCCGATCGCCTTGCCGGATGCAGTTCTGCAAACAGAATTCCTTTGGCTTGCTGCATCCGTTTGGCGGCCTCCGTGTCGCTCTCGGCACGAGCCTTTTCTTCGAGCTTCCGCAATGTGTGACCTGCCTTCAAATAACTCCCAGCTTTCGGCAGTTTCTGGTACGTCTCCCAAGGCGTTTGGTAGAGGCGATAGACGCGCCGTTGTTTTCCTTTGGCGTCGGTCAGTACTTCGGCTTGACCGCACGGACGGTGGAAGTTCAGATAGTCGTTGAGTTGGTCCTCATAGAACCGCTGCACTCGTTCGGCGTGCGCCGCCGCAATGTGGGTATAGCCCATGTGTTTCCGAATCACTGCTCCGTTCTTAGCTTCCACCAGCCCGTTGTCGTTGGATCGCCGCGGGCGGCTCTTGGTCTGTTGGACAAGTAACTTCTTGAGTAACTTGGCCACGGTGTGATTGATGAACTCACTGCCGTTGTCGGAGTGGAATCCCCGGATCTTGAATGGAAACTGCGCCAGCATCGATTGCAGCGCCGGCTCCAGCCAGGCTTCACTAATCTGCGGCACGCAGGCCACCACTTGCCACTGCGTGACTTCATCCACCGCATTGATGTGATACACGCCTTTGACTCCGTCCCGGTCCCCTTGATGGACCGTGTCCACACGTAAGTATCCAGGGCGTCCTTCCGGTTGCGGCCGTCGCCGTTCTCCGATCGCCACCGGGGTTGGCTTTGTCTTGGTGAATGTCGCATAGCGCGCACGGTAGCTCTTGGTTTTTCGCAAGCGATACAAATGGGCAACCGAGATCCCGGCCAGCCGTTCGTATTTCCCCTTGCCGTATTCACCGAGTTCCCGCTCCAGGATCTTCCGGGTCGCCGGTCCACTCAGCGTGTCGTGGGCTTCGTCGACCGTCGCCAAGCATGCCGTGTCCGCACGGGTATAGCGAACCGGAAAACGGCGTCTGCGATAGACCGTCGTTCGCACCTCCCCGTTGGCGACGTACTTGGCAATCAGCCGCGTTATCTGCGCCCGGCTCTGCCCCGTCATCTTCGCCACGTAGTTCCGCAGCACTCCCTTTGCTTCCCGGCCCTGCTGGGCGTAGTCATGCTCACGCAATGTCTTTCCTACCCATTCGTAAATCTCCTCCCGGCTGTGCCCGATAAATCGCACCTCCACGCTCGCTCTCAATAATGCCTGGATCTGTTCCAGACTCAACTTCTCTCCGCCTTGCATGCTGATGATCACTCCCCAGCTTGCGCCACCTCTCCGCCTTCAGGCTCATCTTGTGTGAGAATCGCCTCTTCCTTCAGGCTCATCTTGTATGAGACAAGACT
>Ga0105046_10001586_pt1 | contig 35141 bp, 28 predicted proteins | sample MAT03_FD_78385 | JGI IMG/M metagenome (GOLD analysis project Ga0105046, IMG submission 78385) | Freshwater microbial communities from Lake Fryxell liftoff mats and glacier meltwater in Antarctica - MAT-03 (megahit assembly) | ecosystem: Environmental > Aquatic > Freshwater > Ice > Liftoff... | reverse complement strand
GCTCACCAAAACTTGACCACTTGTGCTCCGATAGAGTTGCCCACCCCCGGCACCGCACCTTGGCCCGTAAGCCGCAGATGGGCAAGGCATTATCATCCCCGGCTCCGTTGGGCCGGTGGGTCACTCTCCGTGAGCATACCCGGGTGATTTCTCGCGAGTGCCGAAGCGTTTGGGCGTTCGATGCCCTCCGCAGCCCTTGACCTTAACCAGATGTGCCAAGCCGTTCAGGCGTCCGGTTATTCCCCGGCTCTCTCTCGGACCGATGATTATGACTTGGCCCGCTGGATCTTGTTCTCGGCCAATCAGTCAGGAATGTCTCCCGTAGTCATCCGGGCCACTTTGGAACTGCTCCCGCTAGGGGAAGACAGCGTGATTTGGCCAGGGCGCGAATGTGGCACTGACAGGGGGAAATATCGTGGTCCATAACAGACAACAGCATGAACCGGTCATGATTCCAACACCGCGCGGTTAGCCGTCTGTCCCCACATGAATGGCGACCTTCAAGACGTTGTCGCGCTGTTCGGAAAACAAGTCGTAGGCAGCGGCGATTTGATCGAGTTTGAAGTGGTGAGTGAGGAGTGGGGTGAGGTCAATGCGCTTGGTTTCAACAAGGCGCATGAGGCGCATCATACGTTCTTTGCCGCCCGGGCAGAGGGTTGTGACGATAGTTTTGTCGGCCAGACCCGCACCCAGAGCCGCCATGTCTAAGTTAAGAGAATGCCCATATACACCCACGCTGGATAGGACGCCGCCGGGTTTTACGACAGCGAGGGCGTTGGTAAAGGTTTCCTGAAGGCCAATCGCTTCGATAGCCACGTCTACGCCGCGGCCGCCAGTGGCTTCGACGATTGCCGAGGCGGTATCGTCTCCGGCGAGAATCGTATCTGTCGCGCCGAAGCGGTGCGCGACTTCGAGCCGGAATGGGTTTCGATCGACAACGAAGATCCGGGCCGCTCCCATCAGGCGGGCGCCGAGAGTGGCACAGAGGCCAATCGGGCCTTGTCCAAAGATGGCGACGTTGTCACCGATTCCGACATGCCCGCTTTCGGCCGCAGAGAAACCGGTGGAGGCGATGTCGGCGAGAAGGATTACCTGTTCGTCAGTCAGGGACTCCGGAATCAGGGCCATGTTGGCTTGTGCGAAGGGTACGCGGACATACTCGGCCTGGGTGCCGTCGAGGGTATTGCCGAGGCGCCATCCGCCCAGCGGACCGCCGCATTGAGAGCGGAAACCGCCGAGACATGGCTCGCATTGACCGCACGGGGTGATGGCGCCGAAGAGGACACGCTGGCCAGGTTCGTAGCCGAATACGCCCTCGCCTAGTTCGTGGATGACGCCGACGGCTTCGTGGCCGATGGTGAGGCCGTTGCGGACGGGATATTCACCTTTGACGATATGGATATCGGTGCCGCAAATTGTGGTCAGGCTGACGCGGACGATGGCCTCACCGAATCCGGGGGAGGGAACGGGTTTTTCTTCGACGCCGAAAACGCCGTTGGCGCGAAAGACGTTGGCTTTCATTGTCATATTGGTCATATATGGTCACTTTCATGTACGGTCACTTTCATGGAACCGCGCGTTTTGACCCGGAGATGGGTCAAGTGGCGCGGCTACACGCTTAACACCGGGCAGGGCGATTCACGCACGATTGAGTAGAGATTTGAGAGGACGCCGCTTAGCGGGCTTTGGGATTCACCACGGCCGACAACGATTAGGCCGGCCGATTGCTGGACAGCAGCGTCGCGGAGAACATTGGCGATGGGGCCAAATACGATATGGGTGGAAGCGAGGATAGGGAGCGCCTGGCTGTACTTGACGAGTTCGGTCTCAGCGGAGGCGCGGATACGATCCCAGTATTTGCCGGGATCGACGGCGGGATCATCGGTGGGCCATTCGATGGCGCTGACCAGGGCGAGGCTGGCGCCGTAGGCAACGGCCATCCTTTCGGCGGCTTTCACGATGTGGGCGGATTCCATGCCGGGTTCGACGGCGCAGAGGATGTGACGGTAAGGAACGTGGCTTTGCACGGTAGCCGGGTCAACGTGGGAAGCTGTCCAGACTGAACAACTTAGATCATGTATGAGGCGGGCGGTGACGGAGCCGAGAAGGAGACGGCGGAAGAGTCCGTGACCGTGGGTCGGGAGCATAATGAGGTCGGCGCCATTCAGGCGGACGATGTTCTCAACGACCGCGACGGGGTGGCCGGAGTCAACGATAAGCTCGGGAGAAACGCCAGCGAAATGTTGAGCGGCAAACGCTTCCAGGCGAGTGGTTTCAGTTTTTACAAGGTCGTCTGTAATAGTGGAGGACGCGCCAATCTGCCAGCCGAATTCGGCGGCATAAAATACTTCTGGAGCGCAGGCGCGGACCAGTTGGAGATGAGCTTGAAAGCGCCGGGTCATTTCGTTTACGTACGGAACGATGGCAACGTTGGCATCGGAATAATCTACCGGGAACAAAATCCGTTTATACGGGAACATCTGGCGGGCCCTCCATCGGCCGTTACTATTGGAGCACTTTGGGCGCCACCGGATTTGGATGGCCGCGTGCAGTGAAACTCACGTTATTCGAGAGGAGATAGCCATGACGGTTACACAAAGCGGTACGCAGGATTTACTAGCATTTTCGTTTCCCACGGCAGTGGATCTAACGGAGCTTTGCCATGCGGAGGGACCTTGTATTTCCATAATTCTGGAGCCTCATAGGGCCGGAACGGGGTCCCAGGCGTCGGGTACGGCGTTGAAATCGATGCTGCCACAGATCGGGACGCAGTTGGAGAGCTGCGGGATGCATCCGCAGGACGTGACGACGCTGCTTGCACCATTGGAGGCAATGAACACGGACGCCACTTTATTGGCGAGCCACGGAGACCCGCTTTGTATTTACCGGTCGCCCCGGGAACTGCATTGTTTTTCCGTGCGTCCGATGGTAGAGGGGGGGTGGCACGTAGCCGAGCGTTTCGTCGTGACCCCGGTACTGACGCATCTCGATTACCGCAACACATTCCTGCTGCTGGCGTTAGCGGCGAAGCATGTTCGGCTATTGCGCTGCGAAGGCGGAGAAATAACGGCAATTCCGTTTCCTGACGGAGTGCCGGAGAGTGAAACGGACTTTACCGGTGATTTGTCGGGCGAGGAGCATACGAAGAACCATTCGCCTGGCGTGAAGTTTGGCTCTTCCGCCGGTCGTGAGAAAAGCCCCCATTTTACGGGAGATTTCATGAAGGCGATCGACCGTGGATTGCAGCCGGTGTACCGGGAACAGGGATTGCCATTAGTCCTGTCCGGCGTGGACGGAGAAATGGCGGCCTACCGGTCCGTTTCCGACTACGCGGCGCTGGTACCGGAGGGCGTAAAGCTGAGTCCGGACGGAGGGGTAACGGGGGCGGAGATGGCGAAGGCGGGCGCGGAGATCCTGAAGCGGTGGAGCAACCCGGCCGAGAAACAAGCCCTCGCGGATTTTGAAAAGTCCGGGTTGGCGCGGAGAAGCACCGATAGCGCTGCTATTCTGCAGGCCGGCGCGGCGGGGCAGATTCAACACTTGCTGGTAAAACGAGGCGGACATTTGGTTGGAGATGCGCGGAAACTGGCAGGGATCGGCGCGGCTGAGGGGTATGTTTACAGGACTGATGACCTGGTGAACGCGGCGGCAGTCGAAGTGCTGCTGCACAAAGGAATGGTCTGGCTGATTGAGCCGGAGCAAATGCCGGAGGGAGTCGTCATGGCAGCCGTTATGCGGTACGCAGACGACAAGGCCGGCGGGTAATAGGTGGCCAAACCACGAGGTGTGCTATGCGAATTCTAGTGGAAGACATCATGACGAGAACTCCATGGTGTTGCGCGCCGGATACGAATCTGGCGACGGTGATCGAACTTATGTGGGCCCATGATTGCGGAGTTTTGCCGGTAGTGTCGGAAGGGCATGTGCTGGGAATAATCACGGACCGCGATGTGGCTATCGCACTGGGTACGCGGGATGTCCCTGCCCGGGCCCTTGCGGCCAGCGAAGTTGCGACGGCTCCAGTGACCTATTGTCGGGACAGTGACGACGTACACGCGGCATTGCACTTGTTGGGCGAAACCCGAGTACGGCGGATGCCGGTGGTGAATGAGACCGATGAGCTGGTGGGGATGATCGGCATTAACGATTTGATTCTGGCGGCGCGTCCGATGAATGGGCGCAAAGCTGAATTGGACGACGAAGAAGTGATCGAGACGATGCGAAAGATTTGTGCGCATGCTTCGACACAGATGATGGCGGTGGGTGCGGCTTAATTGCGGAAGCAGGGCAGCGCGATTCAACGAGCTGCCCTGCTACAATCGGCGCAATTATGCGTCTGCTCATTTCGCTGCTACTGTCCTGGGCTCTATTGTTCGGATGAGGCCGTTGACGGGCCGGAGCCGGAATGAAGCGCAGCCGCTGATTTCGCCCGATGGGACTCGGGTTTCGTATTGGTCGCCTTGTGAATGAAATTTACGTTGCGCCGATTGGAGGAGGGGAAGGGCGGAGCGTGACGCGGGCGATTGACCGGAATGTACAGCGAGCGATCTGAATGCCGACGACGGGTGATTACCGGGTGCCGATCACGCAGAGTTACCGCTTCTATCATGCGTTACGGGACCGCGGGGTGCCGACACAAGTTATCGGGTATCCGGTGGCGGGGCATAGGCCTTCGGATCCGGTACGTGGGTTGGGTGAAACCGTATCTGGATGTGGCGGGGAGCAACTAAACTTGAAAGGAGGGAATGGCAAACACTGATTTTGATTTGGCGTATTTTGAGCGGATGGCGGCGCTGGAGGACCGGCACCCGTGGACGCGGTCAATGCGGCGGCTGACATTTGATTTGCTGGCGCGACATGGGGCGAAGGGCGGGCAGTCGCTGCTGGATGCCGGATGCGGGACGGGGCTTTTTTTAAGGGACTGGCGGGCGCGATTCGGGGAAGGGCGGGACGTGGGAATTGATTTCGCGTGGCCGGCTTTGCCGCTAGCTTTGCGGCGGACGAATGCGGCGCTGGCGGGAGCGTCGGCATCGGAGTTGCCGCTTGCCGCTGACAGCTTTGACGCGGTGCATTCAGCGGATGTTTTGCAGCACATGACGGTGGCCGGGGCGCGGGGGGCGTTGGGCGAGTTCTTTCGGGTTTTGCGGCCGGGAGGGCTGGTGGCGCTGCGGTTGAGGGCGACTCGACGGCTGATTCCGAACGTTCCTGATGTTGATTTCGATCACGCGTATACGCCAGCGCTGTTGGGGCAGCAGTTGGTGGAGGCAGGGTTTACTGTGTTGTTTCTGCGGCGGGTGAATCTATTGCCTTCCCTGGCGGCGGAATTGTCTCAGCGGTTTCAGCCGCTGGTGGCTGACGATGCCGCTCCGGTAAAGGGGATTGCGCTACGTTCGGCGGACGACTGGCGCGGGCAGGTATTGGGGGCGTATCTGGCAGCGGAGCGGACGTGGCTCACCGCGGGTTTGCCAGGGCTGCCGGTGGGACACACCATACTGGCGATTGGGCGGAAGGGCTAGCGGCCTAGCGCCTTCTGGATAGCGGCTTCGGCGATGGGCGCCATGAGTTCGTAGCCTTTAGCGTTCGGGTGCAAACCGTCGCCGGATAATCCGTCGCGAAGCTAGCCTTTTTCGTCGGCGAAAATGGTGAAGTAGTCGGCGTAAATGGCTCCGGACTTGGCGGCGTATTCCTTGAGCCAGGTGTTCAGTTTCAAAATGTCGGCGGGCGGGCGTTGGATGGTTTTCGGACGGGCGGTATAGTCGCTAACGGGAAGCACGGAGCAAAGGATGACTTTGGTGCCGTGAAGTTGGGCGAGTTCTGTCATGGCCTGCACGTTTTGGGCGATCATCGTTTGCGTGGCGGGGCCGGTGTTGCGGGCGATGTCGTTGGTGCCGGCGAGGAGAATCATCACGGCGGGCTTGAGATTGATGACATCGGGGAACATGCGGACGAGCATTTGCGGGGTCGTCTGGCCGCCGATGCCGCGATTGACATAGGGTTTGCCGGGGAAGGATTGGGGAAGTTTCCAACTGTCGGTAATGGAATCGCCATAGAAGACGACGCGGCCGGGCTCGGGCTGCAGAGTGGCGTTTGCGGCGTGATAGCGGCCGAGCTGATTCCAGTCCTGTAACTGGTCGGCGAAGGCTTGGGCGGTCGACGCCAGACAGCAGTTGGCCCGGGGCGGAGAGAAGTCCTCCGCGAGTTGCGCGAAGGCGAGGAGCGGGGTGACGGCGAGCAGGGCGAGCAGCTTTCTTTTCATCCCGACTATGCTACTGAAACCGGCGAAGGCTACCCAGACATACATCCAGGCAAAGAAGACGCGGACGGCGATGCGGGCCGAGATCATGGTGTTTAGCGGCGCTTTCAGGAGAGACGGGAATGTTATGAGCAGGAGGAGGGCGAGAGCGGTGAGAGCGGCGGTGAGAAGTGGGCGACGTTTCAGAAGGAAGCTGGCTCCGAGATAGGCGACACCGGAGACGCCCGCGAAGAAGAGGAACATGACGATGGTGACAGGAATGTTGGTAGCGCCGGCATCGAGGAGGGCGCGGATGAAGACGAGGCTTCCAAAGGCCAAGCCAAAGCGGGGGGCAGGCGGCATTTAGCGCGGCCCCTCGCGTTCCGGCCGATGGGTCGTCACGAGTTTTACGTATTCGGCGTCCTTGGCGCGCTCGCCAGGGGACATGGAGAGAGCGCGGCTCACGCGGCGCGCGATGCGGCGATTGGGGGAGTCGTCGGCGGCGGCGGCGGCTTTGGTGAGACGCGTCCATTGGTCCGCGAGTTTTGCGTATGCTTCGGAGCGCTGTCCGGGGGAGTTGAGCTGTTGCTCGAGCGCAATTATTTCGTCGAGGAGGAGGCGCTCTTTTAGCTCTTCGGCCCTTATTTCTTTCTGGGCTGCTTTGATCGCTTTGGCATAGGCGGCGGGGGGTGGATCGCAGGGGGCGTCATGCAATTTGGCGCAAATGCTCTTGATACGGGCTTCGTCGCGCTGGAGACGGCCTGAGAACATGGCCTGGAAATCGAGCCATTCCAGGGCTTCCACGGCGAGTTCGCTCGAGAGCCATACGTGGCCACCGTCAAAGACGGCGAGGCGATGGGGGGTGGTTAACTCGCGGTCAAGCGCTCGCATTTCGAGCCAATTAAAGTCGTCACTCCCGGCGGTGCCGAAGAGGACAAACGGAAGTCTTTTGCGAGGCGTAGAGTCCGGGTAACCGGCACTGGAAGCGATGACTCCGGCAATGAGATTTGGTGAGCCAAGCGCAACGCCCAGGGCCACGCGGGCTCCGCCAGACATCCCGGCGGTGTAGATTCGCCTTTCATCAATACGGAAACGAGCGGTGACATCTTCTCCCATGGCTTGCGCGGCGGCGGTGCTGATGGACCAGGGCCCATTGCGGGAAACATTCGATGCGGCGACGATGTAGCCGAATTTTTCAGCGGCAACCTGGTACTGGTCGAGCGCGAGCCGGCCGCGGCCGCCGGGATCGAAGGCGAGGATGAGCGGCCATTGGCGATCGTGAGAATAGTTTGACGGCAGATAGAGCCCGTAGCGTTGGGCCGAGTCTTTCGTGATCGCAACGTCGTCAATAATTTTCCCCAGCGGAAACGACTGCGCGGCGGCAGCGAGGGAAAGAACCCAGAGCAACCGGGTCATGACCGGAGCACTTCCATGGCGAGGCGATACTTCTCCAGGCGGGCCTGATCACGGCTGGTGATGTCAGCGAGCCGCCCAACGTCGGAGTTGTCTTCAAGATCGGCCATTTTTACGCGGCGGCCGATGGGATGAGCTTTGGCGCGAAGGACGAACTCCTCGTAAGTCTCCGACTCACGGCGGGTGACAGCGTCGACTCCGAGAACGACAGCGTCAGAGAAGCCTTCGGCGCGGAGGCGATCAAGCGTCCAGCCGCAGTCTTCGACCACATCATGGAGAGCGGCGGCCATACGCTCTTCGGGCGTGGTGAGCCGGAGCATGACGCGGAGAACGTGGAGGATATAAGGAGCGCCAGCCTTATCGATTTGCCCTTCATGGGCGGTGGCGGCGAGAGCGATGGCGCGTTCCAAGGTACTCATTCACCAAGTTTATACCCAGTCTCCGGCTTCAGGATCGTAGCCACGGCCAAGTGGGCGGTGACGTTGGCCATGGTCTTGAACATGTCTGGAATGGCGTCGGCGGCGACGAGAAGCCCAAGGCCCTCTGGCGGCAGGCCAAGTTGTTGAAAGAGCGGGAGCGCGACGAGGAGGCCGCCACTGGGAATGCCGGGGGAACTGAGACTGAGGAAGACAGTGGTGACGAGCATGAGAAGCAGCTGAACGGGCGTGAGTTGGATCCCGTAGAGATGCGCGATGAACAGGGCTCCGGTGACATGGGAGACGGGTGTGGAGTAGCGGAAGACGGAGACGGCCAGGGGCAGGACGAAGCCGGTGATTGCAGGGCTTAGCGCCAGGCGCTGTTCGGCGGCCGCGACCATGGCGGGCAGTGCGGCCATGGAAGAACGGGAACTGAATCCGAGAGCCTGGATGGGGGCGACGACGGCGGCCCACTGCCGAATGGGAACGTCGCTACGGGTGAAGACGAGGATGTACATCGCGATTGTCGCGGCGATTTCGATGCCACAGAAGAGGAGAACGTAGTAGCCAAGCGCTCCGGCGGCGGATGAGCCGAGGCGAGAGAAAAGAGTGATCGCCAGTGCGGCGACGCCAATCGGGGCCAGGCGCATGACCCAGCCGACTATGGTGAGCATGGCATCGTTGATGGCGGCAACGGTCAGCAGGAGGGATTGTTTCCGGTCCGGGGTGACGTTGCGGACGGCGGCTCCGAAGAGGAGAGCGAAAAGAATCAGGGAGAGGAGATCGCCCTTGGTGGCGGACTGAAACAGGTTTGAAGGGAGGAGGGCAGCGATCCATTCGCCGAAGCCGGGGACGGGGCCTGGGGCGGCGCCGGATGAGGCGGGCGGAACTGTCGGCATCCAGGGGAGGAGCGCGAGCGTGACTGTGCCGGACAAGAGGGCAGTGCCAGCGAGGAGCGCGATGAACCAGGCCAAGGCGCGAAGGCCGAGTCTTCCGAGGGCGCCGGCTTCGATCCGCGTATTCACTCCGAGGATGAGCTGGGCCATGACGATGGGGATTACCGTCATGCGCACGGCGTTGAACCAAAGGAGCCCCACCGGTTCGACCGCGGCGGCGATTTCGGCGGGCAGGAGAAGTCCCGCCGCCATTCCGGCGAAGAGGCCGATCAACATTCCCGCGCTTCCGTGCATCTTGAGTAGCGTATCCTTTTACGGCAGTTCTGGTAATAACTATTCGTGGATGAGAGCGAGTTCAGCAGGATCTACGGAGAGCATCGGGACGCGGTCTACCGGTATGCGCGGCTGTTGACGCGTTCGCCGGAATGTTTTCTGGCAGGGTTGGGCGCGGCGAGGCAGCGGATGGAACCTCTATGGGCGCCTGATGCCGAAGAATCCGGGAAACGAGTTGATCATCGGCACGAGCGATTTATAGAACGATGCGGGCCTCACCTTCGCGGCGGGTGAGGCGTTCGCGGTCGAGAAATTCAAGGAGCGGAATCGCGTATTTGCGAGAGCAGCCCGTCCATTCCTTGAACTCACCGACGGCGAAGCTTTGGCCTTTGTGCGCGGCGAGCATCGCCTTGAGCTGATCGATCGCTTTGTGGTGGAAGACGAGCTCAGTTGTTACTCGGATGAGCCGTTTTTCCTTCAGCAGCGTGGCCAGAAGGATTGCGGAGCGGGTTCCATCGACGCCGCATGCGGCGAGCACTTCCTTTTGACTGGGCACGGCGAGACCGCCGGTTTCGAAGGCCTTTTCAATTTTCGCGCGGGCGTCCTGCTCATCCTGTTGGAGTTCGACACGGTGCGCGGTTAATCGCACCATGTCGCCTTGCGCGAAAAGCTTTTTGTTGCGGGTTAGTAAGGCGTCGAAGAGTGCTGGCGGGGCCTTGGGAATGACCCTCGTACGCAGCTCTTCGCGAGGCATCCCGGGCTTGAGTGGATTCTCCTTGTGATAGGAGGCCAATGCCTTTTCAAGTTCGGGCTGCTTTGCTTCCAGCCAGGAGGGATCGATGCACCATTCGCCGACGGCGACGCCGGCTGTGACGGCTTCGCCGAGGCGCCATAGGAGCTCGCTTTTGGTAATGCCATGGGCGGACTCTTTGATTAGAAGTGTCGCTCGTTCTATTAACGGCAGCGGCGCCAGGCGGGCGGCTCGCGACTTGCGAGGAGGATCAATTTCGATGACTTCGCCGCCGCCGATGGTGATTACCGGGGAGAACTTGCGGATGATGAAGCGATCGCCGGGGAGGAGGAGCAACGGCTCCCGCAGGCGGATCCGAACGAAGCCGCCGGGGAGTGGGCGAGCCGTGCCGATCACTTCGGCGGTACCGGCGTGGAAGTGTACCGGCGTGCGGGAATTTAGTGGCTTGACGCCGGGGAGAAGCGTCAATTCACAATCAACGACGTTGACGGGGCGCAGTACCCCCGGGGCCGTCAGCACCATGCCGCGGGCGAGTTCAGTGTGTTCGATGCCGGCCAGATTGACGGCGGTACGCTGGCCGGCGTGGGCGGCCTTCGCAGCGCGGCCGTGAACCTGGACACCGCGAACACGGAGTCTTCGCTGCGAGGGAAGCAGTTCCACTTCCTGTTCAGGTTGGATGGCGCCAGCGGTTAAGGTGCCGGTGACCACGGCGCCGAAGCCTTTCATCGCGAAGGCACGGTCAATGGGCAGTCGCAGCGGCTGGCGGGAAGTGCGGGCGGGAGCGGCAGCGGCCATGCGGCGAATAGCCAGTTTCAATTCGTCCAGGCCCGCGCCCGTCCTGGCGCTAACGGCGAGAATCGGCGCGCCTTCCAGGAACGACCCGGCAACGAATTCTTCTGCTTCCATTTTTACGAGTTCGACGAGGTCGGGGTCGACGGCGTCCGATTTGGTGACGACAACGATTCCCTGCTTCACACCGAGAAGGCGGCAGATATCGAAGTGTTCGCGGGTCTGCGGTTTGATGGATTCGTCCGCGGAAATGACGAGAAGAACGAGGTCAATGCCGGTAACGCCGGCGACCATTGTTTTGACGAAGCGTTCATGCCCAGGAACGTCGACAAATCCTGCCTCCAGGCCGGCCCCGAGATCGAGATGGGCGAAGCCAAGCTCAATTGAGATGCCGCGGCGCTTCTCCTCGGCGAGCCGGTCAGTGTCGATTCCGGTGAGCGCGTGGACCAGCGTGGTCTTTCCGTGATCAATGTGTCCGGCAGTTCCGAGGATAATAGAAGGCATGAAGGCGCTAATTTTAAGTGCCGTCGCGATCATGATGATCGCGCGAGGCCAAGAGCCGGCGGAGCCGGCGACATTTCGAGCGGGCGTGGCTAATGTAAAAGTCGATGCTCAGGTCTTTGAAGGAACGAGAGCCGTTGCCGGTCTGACCCAAGCCGACTTCCAACTCTACGATAACAACGCCAAACAGGCTATAACCTATTTTGAACAGGAGCGGGAGGCCGTCACGCTATTGCTGGTGTTGGATGTCAGCGGCAGCATGTCGAAGTATTTGGAACAGATGGTCACGGCAAGCCGAACAGCTTTGCAGGGATTGCGGGCCGGTGACCACGTGGGCGTGATGGTGTTTTCGCGGCATTCCAAAGTGACGACGCCGTTCACGACGGACTTGAGCCGAGTTGCAGAAGACTTGAAAACAGCCATTCGCGAGCGGGACCTTGGCAGCGGGACGCAAATTAATGCGGCCCTTCAGGACGCGGCGAAGGTATTTCTGGAGCAGGCCCCGGCGACAGGACGACGGGCTCTTTTGATTGTCACTGACAATTTGGGCGTCAATTATCAGCTATCGGATGAAACGGTGATCCGGGCGTTGCACGACGCGAACACGGTCTGCAATTCGATCATCGTAGGCCGGAGCAAGAAGGCGGAGAAGGAAAGCCGGTTCAAGAATCCCGATTTCAGTTATGCCGACGTCTTTGCCATCGCGGAAGAGACCGGCGGCGACTCAGTGAAGTCAGACAAGGCGGGCGAAGCCTTCGGCGAGATTTTGGAGCGGATCCGTTCGCGGTACAGCTTGCACTATGGCTCTCCCGGCGGTGAGCCGGGGACGTTTCGCGCGATCCGCCTGGAGCTGACAGCTTCGGCAAAGGTTCGATTTCCAAGGGCGACCATGCGGTTCCGCCGGGGCTACTACGTGCGTTGAGCAGTTATCCTGCTACCCTCTGGTTTGTATGTCGACATTGGACGAATTGTGGCGGCGCCATGCCGCGGCCGAAGCGGGTGGCGGCGCTGAACGCCGGGAACGGCAGCATCGCGAGGGGAAATTATCCGCGCGGGAGCGGATCGATCTGTTGTTGGATGAAGGCTCGTTCGAAGAGACCGGCAAGCTGGTTCGCCATCGATGCCGGGACTTCGGCATGGAATCGCAAACGATTGACGGGGACGGCTTCGTCACTGGTTATGGGAACGTGCATGGACGACTGATATATGTTTTCGCCCAGGATTTCACGGTTTTTGGCGGTTCCCTGTCAGAGAGCAACGCCCAGAAGATTTGCCTGTTAATGGACATGGCCTTGAAGAACGGCGCTCCGGTGATCGGGCTCAACGATAGTGGCGGCGCGCGTATTCAGGAAGGCGTGTTGTCGTTAGCGGGTTACACGGATATTTTTCTCCGCAATACCTTGGCGTCGGGCGTTGTCCCGCAGATCTCGGCAATTATGGGCCCGTGCGCGGGCGGGGCAGTGTATTCCCCGGCAATTACGGACTTTGTGTTCATGGTGGACAAGACAAGCTATATGTTTGTCACTGGGCCCGACGTGATCAAGACGGTGACCCATGAGGATGTGTCGAAGGAAGACCTGGGTGGGGCGATGACCCACAACGCGACAAGCGGGGTCGCGCATTTTCTGGCGCAGGATGACGCCGACTGCTGCGCGCGTATCCGTGAGTTGCTGCGCTATCTGCCGCAGAACAATGCGGACGGCGTCCCGCGCGTGGCATGTACGGATCCGGCGGATAGGGAAGACAAGGCGCTCGATACGCTGGTGCCGGCGGAATCAACCATGCCCTATGACATGAAGGATGTGATCCGGCACGTCGTTGATGACGGAGAGTTTGTGGAGGTCCACGAGCACTTCGCGCAGAATCTGGTCGTTGGCTTTGCACGAATGGATGGACGGTCAATTGGCGTGATCGGGAATAATCCGGCGATTCTTGCCGGGTGCCTGGATATCAACTCCTCGCTGAAGGGTGCGCGATTTGTGCGGTTCTGCGATGCCTTCGGGATACCGATTCTGACCTTTGAAGATGTTCCTGGATTCCTGCCGGGGACGGAGCAGGAGTGGGGAGGGATCATCAAGCATGGGGCGAAACTGCTATACGCCTATGCGGAGGCTACGGTTCCCAAAGTGACCGTTATCACGCGTAAGGCCTACGGCGGCGCGTATTGCGTGATGGGCTCGAAGCATCTGCGGACCGATGTGAACTTTGCGTGGCCCACCGCGGAGATTGCGGTGATGGGCGCGGAGGGCGCCGTGAATATTCTTTACCGGCGGGAGATTAGCGACGAGACGGCGCGGGCGGAGAAGATCGCCGAGTACCGGGAGAGATTCGCGAATCCGTTTATCGCCGCGGAGCGCGGGTTTATCGACGATGTGATTGAACCCCGGCAGACGCGCCGCCGGGTGATTCGCGCACTGCGGATGCTGGAGAACAAAGTGGACACGACCCCGCGGAAAAAGCATGGGAACATTCCGTTATGAGATTGCTGCTGCTTTTGGCGTTGACTCTACCGGCACAGAATTGGCCGTCGTTCCGCGGGCCGGGTGCAAGGGGCGTTGTCGAGAAGCAGAATCTGCCTATGGTATGGGATGTGGCCAACGGCAAGAACATCGCCTGGAAAACTGAGATCCCGGGGCTAGGGCTGTCGAGCCCCATTGTCTGGGGTCCATTGGTGTTTCTTACGACCGCGGTCAGCAGCAATCCGCAAATGATCTTCGAGGCGACTTTGAAGGGCGAGCTTGATCGCCGCCAGGACGCCGCGGAGCAGGAGTTCCGCGTTCTGGCGATAGACAAGAAGTCCGGGCGCATCGCGTGGAATGCCGTGGCGAGCAAGACCAAGCCGCGTGTACTGCGCCATCCGCACAACTCATATGCGTCGCCGACGCCGGCCACGGACGGCAAGTATTTAGTTGCATTCTTCGGTTCCGAAGGGCTGTATTGCTACGACTTGAGAGGGAGGTTGCTCTGGAAGAAGGATCTGGGGGCGCTGGACCAAGGTGCGTTTGATTTGCCGGACTATCAGTGGGGCTCGGCGGCTTCTCCGGTCATTTGGCAGGGAAAAGTCTATTTGCAAGTAGACATGCACAAGGGCTCATTCCTGGCGGCGTTCGACGCTGCGAGGGGAAAAGAATTGTGGCGGACGCCGCGAGACTCGATGCCCTCGTGGTCGACGCCCACAATCGTAGAAGGGCCCAAACGAACCGAACTGGTGGCGAATGGCGTGGAGCATGTTTGCGGCTATGACGCGGAGACCGGGAAGGAGCTTTGGCGGCTCAAAGGTACGTCAATGATCTCCGTCCCCACGCCTTTTGTGGCGAACGGATTGATACACGTCTTTAGCGGCTACTCCCGCTACATCCGGCGTTCGTACGCGATTCGGCCTGGCGCGAGTGGTGACATTACCGGTTCGAAGGAGTCGATCGCGTGGATGCGGGAAGAGGCCCCGTACCTTTCTACGCCGGTTATCGTTGGCGATCAGCTGTTCACCTATTCTACGCGGGGCGGCATTATGGCCTCGTACAACGCTCTAACGGGCGCGACTTTGTATCAGCAGCGATTAGGCGTGGGGACGCCTGCCAGCGCCTCGATGGTCGCGGCCGATGGCGTTGTTTACGCAGCGAATGAGGATGGGGAAGTGTACGTCTTCCGGCCGGGCGCGAAATATGAGCAGGTAGCGGTGAACGCGGTGGGCGAGACGGTGATGGCGACGCCGGCGATCTCCGACGGGACGCTTTTCATTCGCGGCGCGCGCCACCTGTTTGCGATACGGCGCTAGTCCTCCGTGCGTAAAGCGGACCGGACCCGGTAGCGCATTGCCAGTGCGGCGACACGCCCTGCCTCCGCCGATTCGCGACGTCTACGAAGCACCGACTCGTACCGCTCCAGGTAGCGGGCGGCGGTTGGTTCGTCCATCGGAACAGCGAGCGGCAGGAGCTGAACGACTTGCTGGAACTGCGCAAGCGCTTCGTCGACGCGGCCCGCATCGGCCAGCAGAACCGCAAGGTTGCCGTTCGGCTGTATTGCTTCACGCTTGGGCTTTTCAAACAGCCTCAGCGCTTGCCGATAGAGATCTTCGGCTTCCGTTAAGCGGCCGCGCTGATGGAGAAGAGTGGCGAGGTTATTGAGCATCAGCGGATCGGCTTGCATCGCGATCGCCTCGCGGTAGAGCGCCTCAGCCTCTGCAAATCGCTTGCGGGCGACGTAGTGAGCGGCAAGATTGTTGAGCCCTTTCGCAACGATGGGATGATTGGGGCCATAGGCCTCGCGCCATGCTTGACCGGCGTCTTTCCACAGCGCCTCCGCCTCCCGGTGCGAGCCGCGGGCAGCGGCGAGGGAGGCCAGATTGTTTGCCGCGGCTCCGCGCACTTGCGCTGGAAGCGGAGCTGGCTGCCGCCGAAGCGCTCGAAGGTTCTCTTCGGCTTCGCGCGGCCTTCCCTGCAGCCGCCGTAGTTCGGCGAGATTGAGATGGAACGTGAAAGGCCGATCGTGCAGCCAGCCGGGCTGCTGCAGCGCCTGTTCGGCTTCCGGTAACCGGCCCTGCCTCAGACGCTGACGCGCAATGTTTGTCCAAGTCTGAATGGCAAGTCGAACGGGAGTGGAGGGAGTCAACAATGCCACCGCTCGACGATATGCCGCGTCGGCTTGCGGGGAATGTCCAGCATGTTCCTCGATTAATGCCAGGCAATTCCAATAGGTGATCTGCGCCTCCGCGGACATTTGTTCAATATCCGTCGCACCGCCTAACACGGTCTTTGCTTCGACTACCGCGTTGCGCTCGCGTAGAGTTGCGGCCAGGTTAATGCGATCGGCGAAGCGCTGGGCGGCGTCGCACGGCTGCTCCAGCGCACGACGGAACTGCCGTTCCGCCTGGGCGAATTTTCCTTGATCGAAGAATCGTTTCCCTTCCAGAGCTGGCGCTGGATCGCACGTGGATACCAAAAAAAGGATGGGCCAGAAAGTCATGAGCCAGTGTGCGGGGAATCCAATGGCCGGCCTAGGTCCACCGACCCTCAGCGGAACGGAGCCACTTGCCGCTCCAACACGGCCGCCATCTTCTCAACCCCGGACTCGATCGAGCGCTGGTCGAACGGAGCGTAACCCGGCAAGAGCCCGCCGGGATCGGCCGCCGTCGTGGCGAACTGAGACAGCGCCAATGCCTCCACGCCATTCTCAAACAGCGCGGCGGAACACGTGCGGTCGTCTACACCCTTCGGGAGCCAACCTAATAGGTGCATACCGCACTCTTTGGCCGGCAATTCCAATAAGCCGCGAAGATGGCGGTGACCCGCGTTGACGAGGATCTCCTGCCGTTCGGCATATACGGCCCGATTCTTGCGTATCATTCGGGCAAAGTGCCCTTCCGTCATGAACTCGGCGAGCGTTGCCTGTTCAATCACTGGCGAACTCCAATCGTAGTGCGCGCGGGCCGCGATGAAGGTATCCACCAGATCAGGCGGCGCCACCATGTATCCCAGACGCAGCGATGGCATCAGGACTTTACTGAACGTTCCGATGTAGAGGACGCGGTTCTCCCGGTCTAGTCCCTGCAACGACGCCACAGGCCGGGCGCGATAGCGAAACTCGCTGTCATAGTCGTCTTCGATCACAAATCCATCGCGCCGCCGGGCCCAATCGAGTAGCGCCAGCCGCCGGTTCAACGACATCGTTGTGCCCAGCGGGTACTGATGCGAAGGAGTGACATAGACCAGACGGGCGTCCGGACAAATCTGTTCCGCGGTCGCAATCTCGAGCCCCTCACGATCGATGGGTACGGGCAGCATCTTCGCTCCCGCTAGCGTAAAAGCAATGCGAATCCCGCTATAGCTGTGGTTTTCGATGAATACAGGATCGCCGGGGTCGGTCATCGTTTGCGCCACCAGGTGCATGGCTTGCTTGGCGCCATTCGTGATGATCACCTGCTGCCAGTCGCACCGTACCGCGCGGGCGACGCGCAGGTAATGAGCGACTGCTTCCCGCAGCGGTTGCCAACCCGCGGGGCACCCGTAGCCCAGCATTTCAGGGCGAATTAAGTCCCAGGTTCGTTGCAAGAGTTTCCGCCAAACATCGTAGGAAAAAGCCTCGAACGACGGCGAGTACAGCCGGAAGGGTTTTGGTTTTGAGGGACCGGGAACGACGTGGGCAATGTTGGTCGACGGCATGAGGTTCCGCATGCGTTGACCGCGTTCCGACACGCGCGCCGCGGGACGGCCATAACCCGGCGCCGATGCCTGCGGACCGGCCCCGAGGCACGCCTCCGGCAGAGCGTGGGCGACATAGGTCCCGGAGCCAATACGGCCTTCCAGATAGCCTTCCGCCAGCAATTGTTCAAACGCGCCAATCACCGTGTTGCGGCTGACGCTTAAGGTTTCAGAAAGGGCGCGCGTGGATGGTAATTTCGCGCTGCGGGGAATGCGGCAATCGTTAACAATAGCCGCGCGTAGCTGTTCGTAAAGCTGCAGGTACAGGGGCAGCTCGGAGGACGGGTCCAACTGCGGAAGCAGATCGGAGACCGGAAAGGGCTTGTCTCCCATCTACTAACTCTGGCAAATTCAAGGACGCGATGGAACAAGTGGCTCTATGCGCGTTGAGCAAAGTGGTTCTACTCGATGCGGTAAGGGCCGTTCTTCTCCAGGATCAGGTCGCGTTGATCCTTATCCCTCGCTTCGATTTTCAGCTCAACAGCGCGCGAGGGGTACTTGGCTTGTAATCGAAATTCAGTTTCGTCGCCAGGTTCCAGGAACGCTGCCTCCACCGGGCCGCTGAGAATAGTCAACGATTCCCTGTTCGGCGCGTAGAACTCAAAATGCAACGTCATAGCGTGAATGGTCTTGGCGCCGGTGTTCTTCACAGTGCCGTCCAAGGTCACCACATCGCCATCGCGCCGGACTTCAATTTTCTCGATGACCGCCTCAGGCCCTTTGATCTTCTTGCTTTTCTTACCCTGCGGATACAACAATGTGGCAATCAGCAAAAACACGGCGAAGCAACGAAGACCCGTCATCATGCTGATCAGTTTATCGCTTCGGGAGGTTGGGCCATGCTAAGCCGGCGGAATTGGATGAAGGGCGCCGCGGCGATGCCGGCGGCCGCGCAAGCGCAGACGGCGGGAAAGCCGAAAAATATTGTCATCTCCAGCGCGAATGGCGTGGAGTGCTGCAATATCGCGATGAGCTGGCTGCGCGCGGGGAAGGACACCCTGGACGCTGTAGTCGCCGGCGTCAACGTGAATGAACTCGACCCCAACGACAACTCCGTTGGCTATGGCGGTCTGCCGAACGAAGAAGGCATTGTGGAACTGGACGCCTGCGTGATGCATGGCCCCACGCGCCGGGCGGGTAGCGTGGCATCGATCCGCGGCATTAAGACGCCCTCGAAAATCGCCAAGCTGGTGATGGAAGAGACGGACCACATCATGCTCGCCGGCGAGGGTGCTTTGCGGTTCGCAAGGACAATGGGCTTTGCGGAGGAGAACCTGTTAACCGAAAAGTCGCGGCTGGCGTTTATGGTGTGGAAGCGGACGTTGAAGGATCAGAACGGCCACAGTAACTGGTCTGACGGCGTTGACGCGCCCCCCGGCAAATCTCCGAAAGCGCTGCTAAGGCTCTTCCCGGAGGCCGATGAACAGACGCTGGCGTGGGCGCACGAGATGGCGATTCATCCCCCGACAGGGACCATCAATTGCCTGGCCCTGAACGAAAAGGGCGAGATGAGCGGCTGCACGACAACGAGTGGGTTGGCGTGGAAAATCCCCGGCAGAGTGGGCGATTCTCCGATCATCGGCGCGGGACTCTATGTCGATCAGGAAGTGGGCGCGGCCGGCTCCACGGGCCGTGGCGAAGAAAATATTCGCGTAGCCGGTGCACATACGATCGTTGAAAACATGCGGCACGGCATGAGCCCGCAGGACGCGGTGATGGACGCTCTGAAGCGGGTCTCCCGCAACTATGACAACGATTTGAAGCGGCTTGACAAGTTCGATATCAATTTTTACGCGTTGCGCAAAGACGGCGTATTTGCCGGCGGGTCACTGTGGAACGGCCAATTTCGGAACACGGGCTTCGTTTCGCGAAAGTTCGCGCTGAACGACGGTGCAGGCAACAGCCGCCTCATCGATTGCGCCTATTTACACGGGCGCCCTCGTCCGTAATAGACTTATCGGGATGCAGCAGCGTCCGACACGCGTCCGGCACCTGGTCCTGTGGCTAACCGTGTTGGCCTACATGATCACGTACATGGACCGCGTCGTGATCTCTTCGGCGGCTCCGAAAATTCGCGAGGAGTTCGGCTTCAGTCTGGAGACGATGGGTCTGATCCTCGGGGCATTCCGCTGGGGCTATGCGTTCTTCCAGATTCCAGGCGGTTGGCTCGGCGATCGCATCGGACCGCGTCGCGCGCTCACGCTGATTGTGCTGTTGTGGAGCGGATTCACTTCACTCACCGCGGTAATGACTGGCGCTATCAGCATGGCGGTATGCCGGTTCTTCTTTGGAGTTAGCGAGGCCGGCGCATTCCCGATCGCCACCCGCAGCCTGTCGCGCTGGATGTTGCCTTCAGAGCGCGGCTGGGCCCAGGGCGTCACGCATGCAGGCTCGCGCCTTGGGGCGGCGTTCACGCCACCTATCGTGGCTTGGATGATCCTCTCCTACGGTTGGCGCATGCCGTTTCTTGTCTTCGGCTTCATGGGTATCGGATGGTCGCTGCTCTGGTTCTATTGGTATCGCAACACACCGGAGGAGCATGGCCAAGTCAACGCCGCCGAACTGAATCTGATTCAGCAATCTCTCGGCGGCCCGCGTCCGGCTCGCTCCGCGAACGTTCCATGGAAAGCGATTCTCGCCAGCCGTTCCACTTGGACGCTGGGCCTGATGTACCTTTGCTACGGGTGGTGTTTGGCCATTTATCTCGACTGGTTGCCGACCTACCTCAAAGAATTTCGCGGCTACGACCTTAAACAGATGGGCCTCTACGCCTCGCTTCCGCTATTTGCCGGCGTCGTTGGCGACATGCTGGGCGGGTGGCTCAGCGACTGGTGGGCCGAACGCTCCGGGAATTTGAAGTTTGCCCGCCGGGCCGTCGGCGCCGCCGGCTTTGCGATCGCTGCGCTGGGTATCATTCCGGCTACGATGACCTCCAATCCGGAACTGTGCGTCGCCTTCACATGCCTCGCCTTCTTCGGCCTGGAATTGACGGTTGGCGTATCCTGGGCCATTCCGCTCGATGTCGGCGGGGATTTCGCGGGCTCGGTGTCGGCCGTGATGAACACTTTCGGAAACATCGGCGGCGCCATTTCCACGGTCGCCCTTGGTTTCGTCGTCAAGTCCTTCGGCTGGAACGTCCCCTTCTACATCGCCGCTGGATTTTGCGTTCTCGGCGGAATTTTATATCTTGGTATCGACGCTTCTCGTCATCTGTTCAGGACTGAACCAGGAGCAACATCGCATGAAAATTAATCCCGACAAATGTGTGGCCTGTGGCAACTGCACCTACGTCTGCCCCATGGGCGCCATCTACATTGACCCCGCAATCAAGCGCGCCACCATCGACCGTGACGAATGCGTGGAGTGCTTTGCCTGCTACAACGGCCTCAGCAAAGAGAATCTCAACCCCACCATCGTGCGCACCATGCGCAAGGTTTTTCAGATGATGCGGCTGCGCTTTGATCCCGAGCCGGATGTCTGTCCGACCAACGCCTTCGAGCCCGACGAACTTGTCTGGCCCCGCGTCGTGCGGCGCGCCTTCTCCGATCCACGAGTGCCTCACGAATCCACCGGCATTGAAGGCCGCGGCACCGAAGAGGTGAAGACCAACGACATCAGCGGTCGCGTTAAAGAAGGCGAGGTTGGATTTACCATCGAGTTCGGCCGGCCGGGCGTGGGCGCGCGTTTTCACGAAATTGAGCGAATGTCGATGAAATTGGCGGCCGCCGGCGTCGATTTTGAGAAGAAGAATCCAGTGACGACGCTGATGACCGATCAGAAGACGGGCCGCATTCGCGAGGATGTTCTGAACGAGAAAGTGATGTCGGCGATTCTCGAGATCAAGACTACAATCGACAAGACGGAAGAGATCATTCGGCTGGTCAAAGAGGTCGAACAGGAAATCGATACGGTCGTGGCGTTAGGCGTCGGCGTCCGCTGCGATGCCAACGGAGACGAGAACGTCGTCGCGCCGATTCTGGAAAAACTAGGCTACGAGTTGCATCGCGCCAAGACCAATGTCGGCCTGGGCCGCATAACGAATCCGGACGCCATTAACGCTGCCGAGAAACCACCCGCAGGAGTTGCCAAGTGACAAATACCCTTCACAGGTTTGGACCCGCCGCGTCCTTCAAAGACGATTACATCGTGTTCGCAATCTGTTCCCGCGGCAAGAACGATAAAGATGCGCTACCCAAACTGCGCCAATTTCTGCAAATGGCCATTCCGTTCAAGCCGGTGAATCTTGGGGATGCCCGCCACGGCGGATGCCTGCGGCCGTCGGATGAACTGAGCCCGTTTAATCACTGGAATCGGGACATGACCCCGGATTTGGAGGAGGTCGTTCGCGGGCTCGATGCGCCGACTACCGTTGCCGCCGTTTTTGACAATCGTGCGGCCGCCGTTGATTTTCTCAAGAAGGTCAAAGAGGCTGACCTCGGCATGAGTATCAATATTTCGACCTCGGTCGAGAACGCCGAGGCGTGTTGCCATGAAGTGGGAATTCCGCGCCATTCTGTCGGCTATTCGCTCGGTTTCGAAGGGAAGACGGAGAAGCTGCCCAACACGCAGACCATGATGCTTTCGACGATGTGCGGACACGGCATGGTGAGCCATTCGCTGGCCAAGAAGATGATCGATTGGGTGAAGGAAGGCCGGCGTACTCCGGAGGAGGCCGTCACGTATCTGGCCCGCTTCTGTTCGTGCGGCGTGTTCAATCCCAGCCGCGCTAAGCGCGTGTTGGAAGCGGCTCGGCATGCGATGAAATAGGCGTTCGGACTTTGGCTTCAGTTTACGAGCCAACCAGACGGTCGTAGTCCGAATGAGAGCCGATCCAAACCCAAATCATTTTCCCGTCGTACTGCGTACCAAGCGCGCTATAGTGATCGCCCACCCTTACCGTGAAGCGCTCCTTGCAAACGCCGAAAACGCAGCGATGGATGATGCGGGACACGCCTCCGCAAATGATAGTTTTTGACCGCCAGATTCTAAATTTCTGGCGCCAATCCATGGAACAACTGCCAAAATCGACGGGTCGCAACCGACTTCACTCCTGGGGTGGCCATTCGCGAAGTTGGCCCTTTAAACCTTCGTCTTCCGCCTCATCAAAAAGTGAATCAAGCTTGCCGTCAAGGGAGTCGGAGTCCAACTGAAAATCTCATCGTGCCTGTTCGCGCTCACGAAACCAATCGACAATGCGCCGGTATTCTGCCGGGGGCAAGCTTGTCGATTGCAGCCTCAATTTCGTCAACCCGGCTCATAGGTATTTTTATCACCAAACGTAATTGAAGGGCCGCCGCGAGATCTTGCGGCGGCCCTTCCGATCGAACTAAACTACAGCCCTTTATTCGCCAGGAAAATGCACAGGTCGATCACGCGGCTGGAGTAGCCCCATTCGTTGTCGTACCAGGCAACCACTTTCACCAAATTGCCGCCCATCACCTTGGTCAGGTCGGAATCGACAATCGAGCTGTTCGGGTTCTTCAGCATGTCGGTGGAAACAACCGGATCCGTGGTGTAACCCAAAATGCCCTTCATCGGGCCTTCGGAGGCGGCCTTCAACAGGCCGTTCACTTCTTCCGCGGTCGTGTTCTTCTCGGTGACGCAAACGAAGTCGACAACCGAAACGTTCGGGGTCGGCACACGCATGGCGTAGCCGTCCAGCTTGCCCTTCAACTGCGGCAGCACTAAGCCGATGGCTTTGGCGGCGCCCGTCGAAGTGGGAATCATGTTGATCGCGGCGGCGCGGGCGCGACGCAGATCCTTGTGCGGGAAGTCGAGGACGTTTTGATCGTTGGTGTAGCTGTGGATCGTCGTCATCGAACCCTTCAGGATTCCGAAGTTCTCATGCAGCACCTTGGCGACAGGGCCCAGGCAGTTGGTGGTGCAGGAGGCGTTGGAGATGATCTTGTGCTTGGCGGCGTCGTAAGCTTCATCGTTCACACCGAGAACGATCGTCAAATCTTCGCCTTTAGCCGGGGCGGAGATGATCACCTTCTTCACGGTGCCGCGCAGATGCTTCGATGCGTCGCTGGCATCGGTGAATCGGCCCGTCGATTCCACGACGATCTCAGCGCCGTACGCCGGCCAATCGATCGCGGCCGGGTCCTTTGTTTCGAAAACGCGAATTTTTTTGCCGTTGATCGTGATAGATTCGGCGTCGTGCGTGACTTCGGCGTCAAGGCGGCCGAGCGTCGAGTCGTACTTCAACAGATGGGCGAGAGTCGTGTTGTCGGTGAGGTCGTTTAAAGCAACGAACTCAATCTCGGGGTTGTTGAGACCCGCGCGCACAACGTTCCGGCCAATGCGGCCGAAGCCGTTGATTGCTACTTTCACTGCCATGTAAATTACTCCTTGCGAAATAGGTGGGATTCCACCTAATTGTACCGTTAGTCCGCCGCCGCCCGCCGCAATGCCGCTTCCAATTCGTCCTTGCCCAGCGTCGTGCTAATGAACAACTCCTGCCGCGCGCCGTCGCTCAGCGCAATGGCTTTCCACCCGTTCGTCACCGGTACGGTCACGCGAACCTTCACCGGACCTTTTGCGTCTCGAACCATGGCAATCCGTCCTGGCACCACAGATCGTATCTCGTCCCGCTGCTTCAGAAGCCGCTCCAACATTCCCCGCACTCCGGCCAATATGCTGTGTTCGATCTTCAGCCGGTTGTTTTCGGCCCGCCGACGCATGGTTTATTTCTTCTGCTTTCTCACCTGGAAATCCGCACCAAATGAACCGTTTTCGTCGCGCAGCACGATCAGCGACCACTCCTTGCTCAGGTTCCATTCCAGCCGTACCACTTGCTGCTGGCTGCGGTTCAGGTTGGTAACGAAGGTGATCGTTACATCCTTTGATACCTGCTGCTCCACTGTCACCCGCGCCTGCGGGGTACCTTCCAGTCCCGCGATAGTCGGGTCGATCTTGATGCGGCTTACGCCGAAAAACCGCTGCAACTGGCTCGATATCGGCGCGGAAATCGCGCTGCCCAGCAGCGAATTGGCCCCGCTCTCCAGGAAGGATCCGCGTGCACCGCTCTGGCTGCTGCCGACCGTTGACGCTGTCGGCGACCTTCCTACCGTAAGCAACGCAATAATCTCACTCGGCTGTAGCGGCGGGTCCGACCGGTAACTGACGTTCAACTTATCGATCGGTCCCGTGAAATTCACCGTCACGTCCACGCCGCGCACGCGCGTTTCCAAATCCAAGTCCAGCGTCGGCTCCACCTTCGCCGGATTGTAGAAACTCACTTCCCCCCGCTTGATGCTGTACTTGTTGCCGAAGAAGTTGATGTCTCCCTGGCTGATCGTGATGCGCCCCAGCGCCACCGGCCGCGCGCCCGTCCCGCGAAGTTGCAGATTGGCCTCCGCTTGCAGGTCGTTAGTCAATGACGTTGTGAACTGCGTCTCCGGCGCCGTCCGGACCTTCACATCGATCTGCATATTCGCCAGCAATTTATTCGCTTCTTTCGGAGTGCTCTCGCCACGGCTGGATTCCGCCAACAGGCTGCCGATATCCGTTTTCGGCGTGAAGCCCGACCGCAACACAGTCACTGTTCCGGCCAGCAGACTGCGCTCCGTCGTGCCGCTTAGCGTAATGTTTGCGTCCGCCACCGTGCTAACGCCCTCCGGATAACGGATACGCACCCGCGATGCCTCCGCCTGCAGCCGATAGAACGTGTCATCGCTGGAGAAGTCCAAAAAGCCGCTCAGCGCCAACGCGCCCCCTCCCGTCTCCGCCGTAAGCCGATTTTCTATCGTCGCCCGCCGCCGGTCGAACAACACGCGCCCGCTAACCTTGTCCAATCCGTTGGGGACTCCATCCACATTCAACGTCGCGTTTTTCAACTCCAAGGCCCCAAACACTTGTGGGTTGGCCAACTCTCCCCGTACGTTCGCCTGCAGCGTCGCCACGCCGCTTGCCACAATATCCGGGCTAAACGCGCGCAACCCCGCCAGGTTCAACATACCGTTAACTTTCAGATCCCAGGGCCGGCGCTCCGCCAGCGAGAAAGTGCCCGAAGCCGAGAGATTCGTGTCCTTGGCGACGAAACGCGCCGATACGATCGTCACTGTTCGTCCCTCCGCGCCGAATCTCACCACGCCGTCATTGCGGAGTTCAAAGTCCTGCGCCGTCGTTTTACCTGGCAAAGTCTGGCGCCGTGCCGGGCGCGCGTAAAGATCCTGCAATGCCACCGCTACCTTCCAACGGTCAACGTCGAGAGCCGGACCGCTGAAGTCGACGCTGCCGCGAAATGCGCCTACAAAGGGCCACGGTTCCGCGGCCACCTGCGCCGGCCGAAGCTCGTTGAATACACTGAATGGAATTTCTGAGAAATCCAAATGGGCCGAGCCGGGATAGCCCGGTTGCAAGAGCCATTTCGATGTCGCGGTGATCGTTGAACCGCGCAGCAGGCCCTTCGCGAGCAGTGCCACTTCTCCAGTGCCGGCGGTACTGGCGGTGATCGCCATCTCGCCATACGGCTTGTTATCTATCATCAAATTCGCCAGACGGCTCTCCCCATCGAGTGCCGAAATCTGAACCGCCGAGTTTACCAGGCGCGCCTGTACCTTACCGCTCGCAGTCAACATCCCGCCCGTGCCTTTGCGCAAAACCTGCAACTCCGGAATGGAGCCTAGTTCCAGCCCCGAAAGCTGAAATTCCGCGGAGACCGCCCCGTTTCGCCAGTCGGCCTTTCCATGGCTGAATGTTCCGGTACCGGTCATTCGCGCCGGCCCCCGCGACACGTCCAAAGCCGTTACACGGAGCGTATTTTGTCCATGTTGAATGGAGGCGCGGATGCGGTCGACATGCTCGTCGCCGTAGGCTGGCCGGAACCAGTCGATCTGCAACTCGCCGCGTGGATCGTTCAGCGTTCCCTGCACCTGTCCCGTTGCATGCAGCAGGCCCGCCACAGGCGCCTGAATACCCGCCTCCCGTCGCAGATTAGCCACGTTTAAGTTGCGGCCCTCCGCCCGCAGGTCGATCGCGCTATCGCCGTCTGCCCGCCAATTCCGCAAAGCGATCGTGCCATTTCCGGTCGCCGTCGCCCCGCCCTGTGTGACATTGAACCTTGTCAGCGTCAGCTTGTCCGCGGACGCTACGAGCGTGGCGCTCAGCGCATCCACCGCAAATTCTCCCCAGCGCGCCTGAATCGCCCGAAATTGTCCGGCCACCAGCGGCCCACGTAGCGCGCCCGAAACCGTCCCCTCAAAAAGTGCTGAACCGTTACTGTCCAACCGCACCGGCAGGGGAGACGTGACTCCGGCTAAAGCCAGCGCTGGCCGGAGATCATCGAGATTGGACGATGCGAGCTTCACCCGGAGCGTCTCCAAAAGCGTGCCCGCGATATCCACCCTCGAATGCGGCGTCGTCAGAAACGAGTCCCGCAAAACGACCTGCCTGGCCACGTGGTCATAGCGCGCTGCCACTTGCCCCTCGATCGGAACGCCGCCTTCTCCGGGGGTTATTCGCAGATCGGCCTCCGCCATTAGTCCCCCGGTCCACTTCCCTTCCAGGCGTATCGGCCCGGACATCACGCCGCTGTACCCCATCGGCTTGTTCCCGGTCTTTTCCAAAACACGGCTCAGCGCCATTCCTTCCACTCGTCCGTCCACCAGATATCCCTCATACTTCGGCAGGGACGCCATCCCAGTGAATTCTCCTTCCGCGGCGCGGCCTTTTATCGCTGTGAGCTGGAGTTCCTTTTCCGTCGCTACCACCCGTGCCGTCAGGGAAAGGGGCCGAATCCGGACACCCGCCACAATCACGTCCAAAGCGGCCGCCCTTACATCACCTTCGTACCGCACCTGTGCCCCGCCTAGCCACGTCAACCGGCCCGAACTTCGCACCGCGCCCCGCCCGGCCGGCGCTCGGAACAGCCGTCCCGATTCCGTCAGATCCGTCTCTACGGCCAGATCGAACGCACCGTGAGCGGCACGGAAATTCTCAATCCGCCCGGTCCCCGTGACGGTACTAGTCTGCGACTGCAACCGAATTGCCGAAAAATCCACTGCGTCCTTCGCGACCACCACCGTCACTGCCGCGTTCACGGGCAGCCGCGGCAAGTTCCCCGCCTGGACCTCCGTCGCCTCTGATGTGACGGTTCCCCTATAAACAGGGCCCAGCGCGTCATAGTCGAGACTGGCTTGCAGATTCTTCCCGCTCGCCGAAAACCGGTATTTCTTCGCGTCGTAGTTAAATTCTCCATCGCGGATCACGAAAGCGTCGGCCGCCAACCGCAGCAGGTCCTCCGCCGGTCCCCGGCTCGACCGTACGCGCGCGGTTCCCGGAGTGGGCAGGTTTGTTCGTCCCTCGGAATCCACAATTACATTCACTTTTGGCCGAACGATTTCAATCCGTCCGATATCTACGTCTCGATTCAGAAAAGACAGAATCTTCAAGCCGACTTCGACTCGATCCGCTTGCACTAACGGCGCCGCGCCGGCGGGTTCCGTTCCGTGCAAAACGAATCGGTCAAAGCTCGCGCCCAACAGGGACGGGTCAAAGTCCAGCCTCCCCAGCTCCGCTTTTCCGCCGGTCGCTTTTTCAATCTCCTGCAGTGCTCGTGTCCGCAGTTGTTCCCGCAGCCATTGGCTCCGCAATAACCACCACCAGGCGCCGTAGAGCAGGACCGCCAGAATCGTCAGCGTCCAGGCCGCGCGCCGCAAGAACCGCTTCATGGCCGCACGCCCTTCGGTTGGAGCGTTTCAATCCGCGTCAGTTGACGCGTCTCATTCAACCATCTGTCCAAAAAGCGGGCCGATTCCTCCGCGACGAACTCCGTCTCCACCAGATCTCTTGCGGCCTCAAATGCCGGCTTTTCACCCGCTGGCTTCCATTGTGCATAAAAGGCGCGCAACGCCTCGTCCGTCACTTGCACCGAGGGTCGGAAGCGGTAGGTAATGAATCGGGAAAACGTAATTTGCCAGGCCACGTTTTCCGCCAGATCGGCTTCCGTCAGCCTGTATTCCCGCAGCTTTGCGGCAAACGCGGGCGCCCCGCCCGTTTGCGCCTTGATCTGCTCCATCGCCGCTCGAACTTCGTCCGGTTGCGCCATCGTGTAACGGCTGATCCGGATCTCCTCTTTCACCAGCGCCTGTTCAATTAGCCGGCCGCGCGTCTCCTCCCAAACGGCCGCCGTTTCGGCCAATGGGGTCTTCGCCAGAAAGGCCGCCGTCCGCAACGCTCGCCGCACCATGCTGTCCGTGATCGGCGTCCGCCCCACCGTGGCCACAATTCCGTCGACAATCGCGGCCGAAGCCGTCATCGCCACCACGAAAATGAGGCTCGCCCTGATCAAAAGGTTTGTCCTAAGGAAAAATGAAATTGGAGTGCGTTAATGCGTTGCACCAGGCGGACGCCACCACCTTGTACCAGCTCCTCGCGCGTGCCCTTAAACCCAAAGAAAAGGGGCGAATTCGGGGAGTAGCCGATGTCAAAACGAACCGGCCCCAGCGGCGTCCGGTACCGGATGCCGAAGCCGACGCTATGAACCATATAGTCAAAATCCTGGACATCGCGCTGGGCCGTGCGAAACGAAATCTTGTCCAGATCGCGATAAACATTCCCCATGTCGTGATACATCACGCCGCCGATCGTATCGCCAATCAGCGGAAATCGAAGTTCCAGCGTATTCATTACCAGCGCCTTTCCGCCGATCGGAAATCCTGTTGACAGGTCGCGCGGACCGGCCTGATTATCGGGAAACCCGCGGTGCGTCGATCCTCCGCCGGAGAAGTAGCGTTCGGGCAATGGAACGTCGCGCTCCAGGCTTCGTCCGCTCAGGCTATACATCCCGCCGAGTGTCGTCAACCGGGCGAGTACCATATCGCGCCGTAACCGGTGATACGTCGAATTGCGGAAAATCAGCCGCAAGAAATCCGACTGCGACCCAAATGCGCTCGTCGCGAAGCCGAAATCCACCGTGTTGTAACTTCCGCGACGCGAATCGATCGGGTCGTCCCGCTTGTCCTGCACAAATGACGTCGAGACGATTCCCAGCCTCACGGGCTGCGAGAACAGCGGAATCAGCGCCGGGTCAATCGACAGTGTGGACTGGTCGATCTGGACCCGGCGGTACGTGAACCTGTACTGCACGGTATTGGCCTTTGACAGGCGTTGGCCCAACTGGATGCTGCTCTCCAAACGTTGCGCGGCGAATGTGCGGATATCGCGTGAATTGTCGAAAAGCGATGTGAAGCTCAAGTTCAACCGGTCATTGCCTGTGAACTGAGGCGCATAATAAGTCACCACGGCTCGTTTCTGGAAGTTCGAATACTGACTGCGGAAGCTCAGCGTATGACCTAGCCCCAGGACGTTCACGCGACTCACACCGAAATTCACGCGCGGTGAAAAACCGGGTGCTCCCGCCGGTGAGTTGAAGGTGCCCAGGCCGCCTCCAATCCTCGCCAACTGCGCCCCGAAGCCAAACGTGTAGCTATATCGGCTCGCCTCTTCCAGCCGGTACAAGACGTTCTTGTCCCGTTCCTTGCCCTCGGGATTTTGCAGCGCGATGTCGACCTTCGCAAAAATGCCAAGGTCATAGAGACGGCGCTGGGCGTCGATAATAGCGCTCTGTGAAAGCGGATCGCCGGTCTCCAGCAGTATTCGGTCATAGATCAGGCGCGGCCGTGTCGTGCGATAACCGCCCACCAGCACGCGCCGCACAAAGTTCCGGCGGCCCTCCGTCACTTCTATTTTCACGCCCATCCGCCGCCCGGCCTCATCCGGTTCCGTACGTAACTCCAGTGCCGCGTCCGGATATCCATTGTTGAAATAGAAGTTCAAGATTGTGTCCCGGTCGCTAACCATTGCCGTCTCCGAAAACGGCTGGCCCTCATTTGTCTGTAGCAGCCCCTTCAGGAGTTCAAAATCGCGGAGATTTACGCCGCTGATCTCCACCCCGGAAACAAACCACTGCGGTCCTTCCTCAATCTTCAGGTAGAGCGTTACCTCTTCCTCTTTGCTTTGCGGGTTCCGTTCCACACGCGTCTCAACCTTCACATCCCGAAACCCATTGGCGCGGTACAAATACTGGATCGAATCCACGTCCTTTCGCAGGAGGTCTTCGCTATACCGGCCATTCCGATAGCGAAGCAGAGTCGCCGGCGTAATCGACATCCGCTCCCGGATCGTTTTCGTATCGAAGTACTCGTTCCCTTTAATGTCGAGTCCGGTCAGCCTGTAGCGCGGTCCGCGCTCCACGGAATAAAGAATTGTTTGTTCCCCATTCGCCTCCACCGCCGATGACGAAAAATCTACTGTCGTGTCGAAGTACCCTTGCGCCTGGAAATACTGCGCGATGTTCCTGCTGCCTTCAGTAAGCAGGTCTCTATCCACCGTCCGCTCCTGGAACACAGGCACCAATTGCCGCAGCTTTCCCAGCCGTAGCCGCGCCCCCTCCGCCCGAATCCGGATCCGCGGACCTTCCTCAATCCGCAGGTGCGGTTGCAGCCGATTTGTCTCCGGTAAATAGACCAGCTTCTCCAGCGCTACTTTCGCCATCAGGAAATCGCGGGCCTGAAAGGAATATCGCACCCGTTCAAGTCCCGTCTGCACTCGGCTCTCCGTCACGTGCTTGTAGCCAGCCAGGCCCCACAGTCGCATCCACCGTGTTTTCCAAAGAATCGAATGATCTGACCGCCCCGGAGTTCCGCTAATCACCGGCTTCGTAAACCGCGCGCGTGGCCCGGCACTCAAGCTAAAAGTAATATTCACTTGCTGCGTCAACGGTTCATACTCATATCGGGGATCTACCGTCGCCTTGTACATCCCGTTCGCCCGCATTAACGCGATAATGCTCTGGCTCGACTGCAGCAGATACTCTTCCGTAAAGTCCTGCCCCAACTCGAGCCGCGATGCCGATATCAATTGGCTCACATTCGGCGGATCCGACGAACCGTTCACCGTAACTCGTCCCACAAACCATGCCGGCTCAGTCCGGAACTCTACAATTACGTCCTCGCCTGAAAGGACCGCATCCACGTCGACCGCGTAGAACCGGCCCGTCTCATAAAGTCGCTCGATCGCTATGCTGATCTTCCGGATGTCAAACGTGTCACCCGCCTTCACCGGGTTCATCTGCTCCAACAACGCCAGCGAGTACGGTTGGGTCTCCGGCGCATAGCGAATCGCGCCAATTCGCCTCCCGGTGAATGCCGCCTCCGGCGCCGTCTCCTGCGCATAGCTAGTGACGGTGCAAGTGAAGACGACAAGCACCGGCACAATTATCCTAGAGCGAGTGCGCAGCGCCACTAACCGCTATAATACCCCGCGCTGCCCCCATCGTTGCCGCGAGTTTACATAGAGGCCCAGCGCCATATGGCATAATGTGGCCATCCTGGAGGGAATCCGGTGCGTCTTTCAACATCCCTTTTCGTTTCGCTATTTGCCTCGATCTTGACCGCCCAAGAAGCCCCCGCGCCTGCGGCCGGTGGAGGGGCTGCCGCGCCCGCGAATCCCGGTGGCGCCGGCCCCACAAATCCCACTAATCCGGGAATTGGCAATACGAATCCGGCCAATCCCGGGCGCAATCCTTTTCCCGGCCAGGATCCGAATGATCGGAACCGCTTCCCGGATATGCAGCAGAACCGCCCGATTTTTCTGTCCGGCAAAGTCGTATTGGAAGACGGCACGCCGCCCCCCGACTCTGTCACCATTGAACGCATTTGTAACGGAACAGTCCGCCCCGAAGGCTATACCAACGCCAAAGGACACTTCAGCATTGAACTTGGACGGAACACCGCCATGATGGCCGACGCTAGTACCTCCAGTGGCCTGGACGACGGAGGCTTCGGCCGCCCCAGCATGAGCGGCGCCCGCAATACCGGATTTGGCGGCATGGGCGGCCAGTCGGCCGGTATCTCTGAAAGGGACCTGATGGGCTGCGAGATTCGTGCCAATCTTCCCGGTTTCCGCGGCGAAAACGTCACTCTGGCCGGCCGCCGATTCATGGACAATCCCGACGTAGGCACCATGATTCTCCGCCGCCTCGCGAATGTGGAAGGGTTCACCTTCTCCATGACAACCGCCCTCGCCCCCAAAGAGGCCAAGAAGAGTTTTGACAAGGGCCTCGAGTTGATAAAAAAGAAGAAGCTCCCGGAAGCCCTCCTCGAATTCGAAAAATCCACCGCCGCGTATCCCAAATACGCCATTGCCTGGTTTGAACTCGGTCGGCTCTACGAATCGCAAAAGCGCCCCGAGGATGCCCAAAAGGCCTTCGAATCCGCCGTCACCGCCGACGGAAAATACGTGAAGCCGTATGTTAACCTCGCCTATTTGCACGCCCAAAAGAAGGACTGGGAGAAGACCGCCGCAACCAGCGCAAGGGGCATTAAGCTCAACCCGTTCGAATACCCGCAACTCCATTACGTCAACGCCGTCTCCAACCTGAATCTAGGCAAAATGGACGACGCCGAAAAGTCCGCGCGGGAAGCGGGTAAATTGGACCCCAAGGGCCAGATGCCCCGTATCGATCAACTGCTCGGCATCATCCTTGCCCAGAAGAACGACATCAAGGGCGCTAAGGAAAGCTTCTCAAACTATTTGAAGAAGGACCCGAATTCCCCGGAGGCGCAGCAGGTGCGCGCCCAGCTTGCCCGTCTGGATGAGGCTCCCGCTGCCGCTGCGGAGTCGGCGTCTCCTCCTCAGCAACGAAGTGCTCCTCTCGCGCCACCGCCACCCCCTCCGCCGTCCGTTACAACCGTCTCCCCACGAACCTCCTGGCCATCCTGGTCCGGTGGTATTTCTGACCTTCCGCCCGGTACACTTTCAAAGGCTCTGGACGCGGCTCCGCTTTGGAAGGAAGTCGGCAACTCCGTCTACGCCCTTATCACCGCCGGCGACGCCTCCCAGTTAAAGCCGGAAGCAACCGAGTTCCAGGGCGCGGCTGTCGCCGTGTCCAATAGCCTTCTGCTCACCAACTGCGACGTACTCGAAAATGCCGGCTCGACCGGTTTGTATCAGAACGGAAAGCTCGTTTCCACAACTGTTCGCCTCGTTAAGTCCAAGCGCACTGCCGGCTTATGCGTTCTGGAAGTTGGCGGTACGCGTTTGCAGCCGGTCAACGGTGTTCGCTATGCCCAGGATCTAACGGCGGGCGAGAAAACGTATACGGTCCGTGCCGGCGCCCTGGCGGAGGGAACTCTGCAATCGGCTAAGAATCAAGGCAACGTCAAGCTCCTGGTCTCCAACGCCCCAGTCACCGCCGCAACAGCCGGCGGCGGCCTGTTCGACAACATGGGAAACCTCCTCGGCGTGACGACGCTCCGCTCGCAGACCGCCGTCATCGCCGTCGAAGAGTTTTACCAATAACCTATTGCTCGCGGCCGAATTTCAGGAAGCCCGCGCCTTGGTAGAGGATCAGCAGTTTGTTCGCTGGCGTCAGTTCCAGAATCGGTTTTGAGTACGTGCTCGTCGCGTCCACGGTTTCGAACAAGCCGAATCTCCACAGCCGAACTGTCCCCGTGTTGGTCGCATAGGCAACGACCGGATTGCCGTTGGCAGGAACCTGGATTGAACAGGAATGCAAAGCGTACTCGCCAGTGGCAAGCACCGTTTGATACCTTAGCCACACTCCTGTATTCGGGCTTCGTTTAACGTAACGAATGTCAGCGGTTCCCGCCGGGGCGCCCGAAAGCGGCGATTGATTTTCCGAAGCGCAAAACTTGCCCGGCCCCGTCGTCTGCTCCATGTCCCCGTTCGGGGCCTGCACACCCGGTATATTCCCGAACATAACCGATATACCGCCCGAGGTTACTTTGCCGACGGTAGCCTCGCCGCCGCCAGCGGTCCTAAAACCGATCTGTGTCGATGAAATGACTTCAATCGCCACCGGGCTCTGCATCGCTAGCGTGCCAGGCGCCACATTCGGTGACGCTGTCCAGGTTCCGCTAGCGCTCCGCACCATGTAGTAAATTCCATCGTTCGCGCCTTGACAAGGAAGTATGCATTCAGCAAAGCGTCTGCCTGTCCCACAATCTTGTCCGGCAGTAAACCGGTAGCGCCGGGAAGCAAAGGCACGTTTCCGCATCGCCAATTGGATGACGGTCCGCAATTCCCTGTCCCGGGATCAACTTGCAATGCGAAGCGGTACCGCGTCCCATTCCAGTACGACACCAACCCCGCCCCGCGCGTCCCTACGCTGACGAAAATGTTGCTCGGATTTGCGTTGGCTTCAATTGTCTCCGTCACCAGCGCCCCGCCCGTCGATGACGCAACAGCCAATCCGGTGCCGCTCCGAGAGGCCACCAGCGTGCGTTCAGCGCCAAGGATCGTACGGGATGCCAGCCCCATCTGTCGCGTTGGAAAGGGGGTGTGAAAGTCCACGCCGCCCGTAAACACGGTGTCCCGGCGAAAAGGGCAACGAAAAGCAGCAAACGTCGAATGGAAGGATTCATAGGGCCTCACATCTACAAGCGAACTGGAGTTGTATAGAGGTTTGGGATGTTGGAAAGGATTGATAGAGGGACTCGGTTGTGCGGATTTTCGAGCCGGATGCAATACGGTAGCGAGGGCGTACCTGATGGACGCCTGGGAAGACAGCAGGAAACATCGCAACCCGCCGAGACGGGCGATCAACTGGTGTTCAAAGAAGGGGCGACAAACCAGTCGCCGATGCGCTGGGCGATTTCGTGGAAGATTTCACATCTTCGGCGGGAATGGTGGATGCGGACCTGGCGC
>Ga0105046_10001585_pt1 | contig 35170 bp, 32 predicted proteins | sample MAT03_FD_78385 | JGI IMG/M metagenome (GOLD analysis project Ga0105046, IMG submission 78385) | Freshwater microbial communities from Lake Fryxell liftoff mats and glacier meltwater in Antarctica - MAT-03 (megahit assembly) | ecosystem: Environmental > Aquatic > Freshwater > Ice > Liftoff... | reverse complement strand
GGGCCGATATCACCGGGTCGATCCATCAGGTCGGCGCGCATTACGAAGGCGCGCCCAGTTGCAATGGCTGGACCTACTGGCACTTTACCCGCGACGGCACCCGCATCCCCATCGACCTGCTGCGCCAGCAGATTCGCGCCGAGATGGGCGACGCCAGCTAGAGTTTACCGCCGGTGCCTGCGGCCTGACATAAGCCGCAAGCGCCCACTTGCCCCCGCTACCCAACAAAGGGTCGGCGGGGGTTTTTTTCTGCCCCTATCCATCATTTTCTGTCCGCAAATATCCCGGGTCCGGGCAGAGCCCGGGGATGCGTCACCCGCCACGCGGCAAGGGAAGCGTCGCCTTGTTGTACCCGCTCCAATCGGTGATATCGGGGTACCAATGCCGCCGCCAGGCGCGCACGCGCGGGTTCATCACCCGCCGCCAGACCGGCGGCACCAGCGCAATCGCGGCCATCAGCGGATAGCCATAGGGCAGTTGCGGCGCATGCGCATCGGTCCAGTTCTGCAACAGCGGGAACCGGCGGTCAGGCTTGAAGTGGTGGTCGGAATGGCGCTGCAGGTTGATCAGGAACCAGTTCGACGCCCGATGCGCCGCGTTCCAGCTGTGGCGCGGCTGGACATGTTCGTATCTGCCCGCTCCCAGATGGCGCCGGGTCAGGCCGTAATGCTCCAGATAGTTCACCAGTTCCAGTTGCCAGATCGCGACAAAGGCCTGCACCAGAAACAGCGCCAGCCCGTGCCAGCCGCCCAGCGCCAGCGCCAGCGCCAGCATCGCACCCTGCAACCCGGCATAGGTCCAGAACGGGTTCAGCCGCGACCGCATCGTCAGCCCGCGTCGCGCCAGCAGCGCCTGTTCCGCCTGCCACGCCGATGGCGGGCAGGTCCGCAGCACGCGCCAGAAAAACCGGTGGAATCCCTCGTTATAGCGCGCGGTGACCGGATCGCGCGGGGTGCCGACATGGAGGTGATGCACGCGCAGATGTTCGCTGCGGAAATGGCTGTACAGCACCGAGGCCAGCAACAGATCGGCCAGCCACCGCTCCCACCGGTTCTTTTGATGCATCAGCTCATGCGCATAGACGATGCCCACCGCACCGGCGGCCACGCCGACGCCGGCGAACAGGACCACCTGTTCCCAGACCGCCAGATGATCGCTGCGGGTCACATACCAGATCAGGCCAAAGACCGTGGCAAACTGGATCGGGAACCAGGCCCAGGTGATCGCCCTATACCACAGCAAACCCGCTTCGGGCGTGTCGGGGTCGGCATTGGCGGGGTTCAACCCCATCAGCAGGTCAAGGATGTCGAACAGCACCCAGGTCACCAGCGGCAGCAGGAACACCTGCCAGCCGCCATTCACCGCACCCAGCCAGGCCGCAGGCACCGTCAGCAGCGACAGCCAGAACGGCAGCGCGTGTCTCAGGCGGGTGATGTCAGGCGTCGAGGTCATGTTTCGCAACCTAATGGCAGCAGCGGCCAGGTCAATCTGGACGCCGACCTGTTGACGCAAGGTGAAACACCTTGCGCATCAGCGTGGGCAAGGTTTGCGGGTCAAACGCGGCGTTTGTATGGAACTGCCCCCGCTCTGGCACCGCATCGGCCGGCAAAAGTGCGGTCCAGACCGTCAGACGCAGGTGAAAATGGGTAAAGGTATGCCGCACTTCGCCCAGCCGCGCCCAAGCGGCGGCCAGTGGCGGCGCGGGCACCGGAGCATCGCCCCAAGCGGACCCCGGCCATCCCAGCATCCCGCCCAGCAGCCCGCGCGGCGGCCGCGTTTCCAGCAGCCACGCCCCATCCGCCCGCCGCCCGACGAACGCGTGCCCCTGCCGCACCGGCACCATCCGCCTGGCCGCCTTGCGCGGCAGATCGGCGGCGATGCCGGCGGCCCGGCCCGCGCAGGGGGCGCGCCAGGGGCAGATGCCGCAGGCCGGATTGCGCGGGGTGCAGACGGTCGCCCCCAGATCCATCACCGCCTGCGCGTGATCGCCCGGCCGCGCGGCGGGGGTCAGCGCCGTGGCCAGCGCCAGAAGTTGCGGCTTTGCCCCGGGCAGCGGCTCTCGCACCGCAAAGGCGCGCGCCATCACCCGTTCCACATTGCCATCCAGCACCGTCTCGGGCTGGTCAAACGCGATGGCCGCGATGGCGCTGGCGGTATAGGGTCCGATGCCCGGCAATGCCAGCAAGGCGGCCCGGTCGGCGGGAAAGGTGCCGCCGTGCAGCGCCACCACCGCCCGGGCGCAGGCCAAGAGATTGCGCGCCCGGCTGTAATACCCCAGCCCGGCCCATGCGCCCAGCACATCGGCATCCGCCGCCGCCGCCAGCGCGCCCACATCGGGCCAGCGCGCCACAAAGCGCAGGAAATAGGCGCGCACGGCGGCCACTGTCGTCTGTTGCAACATCACTTCGGACAGCCAGACGCGATAGGGGTCGGGCCGCTGCCCGCTGCCCGGCGGCATCCGCCAGGGCATGCTGCGCGCATGGCGGTCGTACCAGTCCAGCAACGCCGTCTGCATCGCCACCTTGTCCACCGTTTCCACCTGTCCGCCCCGCCCCGCCCCCTTGGCCACCTGCCAGCAATCCCGTACAATGGGTATCAGCCGCAAGGCCCCACATCCGTCAGGCCACCGATGACACCGCCCAAACACAGCCGTCGCGGCAACTTTACCCGCGCCGCCGCCCTGGTCGAACCGCGCATCCGCGCGGCGTCCGAACAGCGCGGCTTTGCGGTGTCGCGCGTGCTGACCCACTGGGCCGAGGTGGTGGGCCCCGAATGGGCCGCGATCTGCCGCCCGGTCGGCATCACCTATGGCAAGGGCAGCATGGGGGCCACGCTGACCCTGCTGACCACCGGCGCGCAGGCCCCGATGCTGGACATGGCGCGCGAACGCATCCGCGACAGGGTGAATGCCGCCTATGGCCATCGGGCCGTCAACCATGTGCGCATCACCCAGACCGCCGCCCTTGGCTTTGCCGAGCCTGCCGCGACCTTTGCCCCAGCCGCCTGCACACCCGCCGCCACCCAGGACCCGACCCCCGCCATGCAGACCGCCGCCGATGCGTTGACGTCTGGCGTGCGGGACACGGAATTGCGACTTGCACTTGCCGCGCTGGCGGCCAATGTCCTGTCCAGGCCAGAACGCTAGTCCGGAAAGACCACGCAGATGATCAAATACCTGTCCATCGCCGCCCTTGCCGCCGCCTTTGCCGTAGGCGGGGCCTGGATGCTGACCCGCACCAATGACGGGTCCGACCTGAGCATGACGCCGCTGCCCGGTGCCGCCCAGGCGCAGGAAACCGCCGCCGACCCTGTTGCCGACGCCCCGCTCGACCTTGCCTCGGTAATCGAGATGGCCGAAGGCTCCGAAACCGCGCCGGTCACGATCATCGAATACCTGTCCTATACCTGCCCCCATTGCGCCGAGTTTCATGCCGGCCAGTATCAGGACCTGAAACCCTATATCGCCGATGGCCGGGTGCGGTTCGTGGTGCGCGAGGTGTATCAGCACCGGTTTGGCCTGTGGGCCAGCATGGTCACGCGCTGCTCGGGCGATCAGATGCGCTTTTTCGGCCTGACGGATGTGCTGTTTGACACCCAGCGCGATTGGCTGGGCGATGGCGACCCGGCCACGGTCGCCGCCAACCTGCGCACGGTGGGCCTGACGGCGGGGCTGGAACCGGCGATGCTGGACGCCTGCATGGCGGACGAAGTCAAGGCCCGCACCCTGATCGCCTGGTCCGAGGCGAACGCCACCGCCAGCGAGGTGCAGGGCACCCCGACACTGGTGATCAACGACACCACCTATGCCAACATGTCCTTCACCGATCTGGCCGGGATCATCGACCCGATCATCGCCGCGTCGGACTGGACCGCGCCATAGTGGGCGCAGGCTCGCCGCTTGCCGGGCTGAAGGTCGTCGAACTGGCGCGCATTCTGGCGGGCCCCTGGTGCGGCCAGCTTCTGGCCGATCTGGGCGCCGATGTGGTCAAGGTCGAAGGCCCCGACGGCGACGACACCCGCCGTTGGGGCCCGCCCTTCATCAACCATGACGGCGAGGAGGCGGCGGCCTATTACCACGCCTGCAATCGGGGCAAACAATCGGTCGTGGTGGATTTCGCCACCCCGCAAGGGCAGCAACAGGTGCGCGCCCTGGTGGCCGATGCCGATATCCTGATCGAGAATTTCAAGGTCGGCGGCCTGGCGAAATACGGGCTGGACTGGGCCAGCCTGTCGGCGCTGAACCCGCGCCTGATCTGCTGCTCCATCACCGGCTTTGGCCAGACCGGCCCCTATGCGGCGCGCGCGGGGTACGATTTCATCATTCAGGGCATGTCCGGCCTGATGTCGATCACGGGCGAGCCGGGGGGCCAACCGCAAAAGGCCGGGGTGGCGGTGACGGATATCTTGACCGGCGTCTATGCGGCGGTGGGGATTCTGGCGGCGCTGCAGCAGCGCCACCTGACCGGGCGCGGCCAGATGGTGGACATGGCGCTGCTGGATGTCGCCACCGCGATCACCGCCAATCAGGCGATGAACTATCTGGCCAGCGGGCAGGCCCCGGTCCGGATGGGCAACGCCCATCCCAATATCGTGCCCTATCAGGTGTTCGATTGCGCCGATGGCCACATCATCATCGCAGTCGGCAATGACGCCCAGTTCCGTCGGTTCTGCACCCTGCTGGACCTGCCTGCGCTGGCCGACGATCCCGCCTATGCCACCAATCCGGCCCGGCTGGCCCACCGCGCCGCGCTGATCGCGCAACTGACCGCCGCCACCGGCCGGCACGCCAAATCCGCCCTGCTGGCCGATTGCGCGGCCGCAGGCGTGCCCGCAGGCCCGATCAATGATCTGGCCGAGGCGCTGGCCGACCCGCAGGTGATCGCGCGCGGCCTGCAGATCGCGCCGGAGGGCGTGCCCGGACTGCGCACGCCGATCATTTTCAGCGACGCGACCCTGACCCTTGCACGCGCCTCGCCCCGCCTTGGTCAGGCCCAGGGGCTGATTGACGGGCCGCAAGCGCCATGACTATTCATTTTTGCCCAAGTACCCCGGGGTCCGGGGCAGCGCCCCGGGGGTGCGGCCCGCGCCGTCGCCGGGCGGCAGCACGCGGTCGATGGCGGCATCGACCAGCGCCCAGTGATCCGCCACCAGCCGCACCGGCAAGGTGATCACCCGGGCGCGAAATGCCGGCGGCAGGCGCACGGCGTCCTTTTCGGTGGTGACAAGGTCGGCCCCGCGCTGGCGCGCCTCCGCCTCCAGCCGGCTCAGCAGGGCGGGTGTCAGCGGCTGATGGTCGTCCAGCGCCTCGGCCCGCACGACATCGGCCCCCAGCCCGCGCAACGTGGCAAAGAACCGCGCCGGCCGACCGATCCCGGCAAAGGCCAGCACTTGCCGCCCGGCCCAGGGCATGCCGGTGGCCAAAGGCTCCAGCCGGGCGGTGACATGGGGCAGGGTGCCGATGGCCGCGCCCCAGCTGGCGCGGAATGCGTCCTGCGCGGCGGGCGGGCCGACCGACAGCAGCAGATCGGCCCGCGCCAGCCCCACCGCCACCGGTTCGCGCAGCGGGCCTGCGGGCAGGCACAGCCCGTTGCCGAACCCGACCTCGGCATCGACCACCACCACCGAGACATCCTTGACCACCGCCGGATTCTGAAACCCGTCATCCAGCAGGATCACCTGCGCGCCGGCACCTTGGGCCGCGCGCACCCCGGCGGCGCGGTCGCGGGCAATCCAGGTCGGCCCGAACGCCGCCAGCAACAACGGCTCGTCCCCCACCGCACCGGCGTCATGCGCCCGTTCGTCCACCCGCAGCGGCCCGGCCAGCTGCCCGCCATGGCCGCGCGACACCATATGCACCGCCACCCCCCGTGCGGTCAGACGCTGGGCCAGCGCGATCGTCACCGGTGTCTTGCCGGTGCCGCCGACATTCAGGTTGCCGATGCAGATCACCGGCACCCCGGCCTTCCAACCCGGCCCCCGCCGCAGCCGCAACGCCGTCAGCCCGGCATAGACCGCACCCAGCGGCGACAGCAGCCGCGCGGCCCAACCCGGCGGCATGGACCAGAATCCCGGCGGGCGCATCAGCGCAGCTCGGGCATGGCCGGGCCCGGGCGCGGGCGGGCCAGATGCGCACAGATCAGCGCCGCCACCCGGTTGCCGACATCCGCCCCGGCAGTGATCGCATTCCACGCCGCATGGGCCATGGCGGCGGCGCGGTCGGGTTGCAACAGCATCTCGACCGCCTGGCCCAGATCAGACCCGCTGGCCACGGCGCGCGCGGCTCCGACGCTGCCAAGCCGTTGATAGGCATCCTGATGCGGCGCAACATGCCGCCCGTGCAGCACCGCCGAGCCCAGTGCCGCCGCCTCGAACGGGTGCCGCCCGCCCGGCCCCGCCAGCGTGCCACCCAGAAAGCTGAGCGGCGACAAGCGGTACCACAGCCCCATTTCGCCGCTCTGATCGGCCAGATAGGCCTCGATCGCCGGGCCGGGATCGGCGCCGTCCGACCGGCAGGCCGCCACCAGCCCCGCCGCGCGCAGCCCGGCCGCCATGGCCGGCCCGTCGCCGGGATCGCGGGGCACCAGGATCAGCAGCAGCCGGTGCGCCCGCCCGCTGGCCAGACGATGTGCGGTGATGATGGCAGGCAGTTCCTCGGCCACCGCATCGGCCACCAGCCAGGACGGGCGCGGCCCGATGATCTGGGTCATGTCGCGCCGGTCGCGTTCGTTGCAGGGCAGGACCACCGGCATCGCCGCAAGCGGGCCCAGCACCTCGATGCGATCCTGGGGCAGGCCCGCCCGGTGCAGGCGCAGCGCGGCATCGGCATCGACCGCAGCGACATGGTCGAACCGCATCAGCAGGGGGCGCGACAGGCCGGGCATCCAGCGCGCGCCATCGGCCATCAGCGGGGCCAGCCCCGCATCCGCCATCAGGCGCGGCAGGCCGCCCTGATCGGTCGCGGCCAGCAGCACCGGCCGCAGCGCGCCGCCCAGCCAAAGCAGCAGATCGGGCCGCCAGTGATCCAGAAACGCGCGCACCGGCTGGGCCTGCTCGGGCGGGCCCGCCTGCACGATCACCCCGGGCGGCGCGGGCGGCAGCGCATCCCCGGCCGGCAGCGTCACCAGCAGGGCCGGGCCTTCGCCTGCGCTGTCCAGCGCCTCGGCCAGGGCGGCAATCGCGCCGATCCGGCCGGCGTCGGGCTGATGCACCCACACCAGCGGGCCGCCGGGCCGGAGCGGCGGTGCCGCGTCCGGCCCACTTGCCCCGCCCGCGCCGCGCCGCATCGCCAGATAGGCCGACAGCGTCAGCGACCGGCTCATCCCACGGCCTCCGCTCCCGGCCGGGCACACGCCCCGGCCGGGGCGCAGGTCCGCAGCGTTGCCGCCGCACCAGGCCGGTTGCCAGTCACCCTTGCCTCAGCCGCCCAGCTTTTCCGTGACCGAGCCTGCGGCCCCTTCGTCGCGCAGCCGGTGCAGATGGGCGATGAAATAGCGCATATGCGCGTTGTCGACCGTGCGCTGCGCCTCGGCCTTCCAGGCCAGATGGGCGGATGCATAGTCGGGGAACATGCCGACGATATGGATCGCCTTCACGTCGCGAAACACGTTGCGGGCGGGGTCGACCAGCTCTCCCCCGAAAACAAGGTGCAACCCTTGGGTCATCGTCCGATCCTTTTCCCCTGGCCAGCAGCCTGTGGCGGACCCTAACGCAGATCGGCGACAAGGCGAGGGCGGTTGTGCGGCAATATCGCCGAAATCCGGTCTGCGGCCCTCACAGGCGGCTGAAAAACTCAGACTCGACCAGGTCATGGCACCCGAAAGCGGAAAAACCTTCTGTGATCGGTTGGTAATTCCCCTTTGACGGCCTGAAATGGCCCCGTACAGGAAGATTTTTCCTGCCGAACGACTCCAAAAGACCTTTTTCAGCAGCCTGCTAAAGTTCGGCGGGATTCAGGGGCTGCTGGCCAGGGTTCAGGCGGGCCACTTCCCAATTCAGCGCGGCGGCGATGGTCGCCCAGACCAGATAGGGTACAAAGGCCAGCCCGGCCCAGAAATCAACCCTAAAATGTGTGATGGTGCAGCCAAGAACGGCCAGCCACAGGATGCCCATGATGGGCAGGGCCCCGCGCAGGCGGCGCAGGCCGAAAAAGATCGGCGTCCACAGCGTGTTGGCGGAAATCTGCACCGCCCAGAACGCCAGCGCCAGCGCGGCGGCCTGTGGCGCGTCAGCCATATGCACCACCACCCGCGCTGCGGCAAAGGACATCAGCAGGTAAAGCGACCCCCATACGACGGGAAATACCCAGTTCGGCGGCACCCAGGACGGTTTTGCCAGCCCCTTGTACCAGGTCCCGGTCGGAAACATCGCCCCGGTGGTTGCGGCACAGGCGCAAGCGATCAGGAACAGACCGAAGAACAGATAATCCATCGCCGGGTTGCCTTTCGCAGTACCGCACTCCCCAGCACTTAGGCGCGTTGTCTGCCGCCGCCAAGGCCCCCGGCGCGGCCTTGTGCCTCGCGCCGGGCCAGATCGGCCAAAGTGTCGATCAGGGCCAGCGCCCTGCCCTTTTGTTCGGCGCGGCGCGCCGCAGCCGCGACCAGCCAGGCCACTTCGGGCAAGGGCGGGGCATATAGGACCGCCGATTGCGGCATCAGCAGGCCCAGCCCGGCCCGCGTGCCCGCCAGCGCCATCAACCGCAGCTTTTGCCCCGCGCCAGTGCGGGCGCGGCGGGTGATGCTGTCGCAGCCGTTGCGCCGGGTCTGCGTGCCGATCGCGGCATAGATCAGGCGTGCTGCCCAGATGCCGGTGCGCGCCTGCAAGGGCAGGGCCTTGATACCGGGTTCGGCGCGCAGATACAGCCGCTCGGCCTCGGACAGCAGGCGGGCGGTCATGCGGCAGATCGCCGGGCTGGCAGTCGGGTCTGCAAGGAACGCCGCGGGGTCGATCCCGACCTCCTTCAGCCAGTCCAGCGGCAGATACAGACGGCCCGCGCGGGCATCTTCGCCCACATCGCGGGCGATGTTGGTCAATTGCATCGCGACGCCCAGATCGCAGGCGCGGGCCAGCGCGTGGGGGTCGCGCACCCGCATCAGCACGCACATCATCGCGCCCACCGCCGCCGCCACCCGGGCGGCATAACCGCGCACGTCCGACAGGGTGGCATAGGTGCGCACCTGGGCATCCCAGGCCAGCCCCTCCAGCAGCGCCTCGGGCAGGGCCTTGGGCATGTCGAATGTCTCGATCACGGCGGCAAAGGCCCGATCCTCGGGCCGGTCCAGCGGGCGGCCCTGATAAACCAGATCCAGCCGGTCGCGCAGGCCCAGCACGGCGGCCGCCTTGGCCGGGCCCTCGTCGACCTCGTCATCGGCATGGCGGCAAAAGGCGTACAGGATCAGCGCGGGGTCGCGCACCGCGCCCGGCAGCAGCCGCGACGCAGCGTGAAACGACAGCGACCCGGTGCGGATCGCCGCGCGGCAACGGTCCAGATCGGCGGGCCGGATGTCCTTCATTCCGCCGCCATCCGCGTCACCGCCGGGCGCGCCTGTCCCTGCCGGCCCGGCGCATCGGGCACCAGCTTGCCCAGCACCTCGGCGCTGGCCACCACGCCGGGCAGCCCGGCCCCGGGATGGGTGCCCGCGCCGACCAGATACAGGCCGCGCGCCTCTTCGCTGATGTTATGGGGGCGGAACCAGGCCGATTGCAGGATGCGCGGCTCGATCGAGAAGGCCGCGCCGTGCGGCGAGAGATAACGGTCGCGGAAATCGTCCGGGGTCAGCACGTGGCTGGCCACGATCCGGTCGCGGAACCCCGGCATCACCCGATTGAGCTCCTCGGCGACCCGGTCCTGATAAGATGCGGCCTCGGCCTGCCAATTGACGGGCGCGGCATGGCCCAGATGCGGCACCGGCGACAGCGCGTACCAGGTATCATCGCCGGGCGGCGCGACATGCGGGTCCGTGACCGAAGGCCGGTGCAGGTACAGCGACATGTCCTGTGCCAGGCGGCCCTTGATGAAGATGTCATTGACCAACCCGCGATAGCGGGGGCCGTTCAGGATGGTGTGGTGCCCGACATCGCCCCACATCCCGCGCGTGCCACGGGTGCCGAAATACCAGACATACAGGCCCATCGACCAGCGACGGCTGGCCAGTTTCCGGTCGGTCCAGCGGCGTCGGGGCGCGTTGCGCAGCAGGTGGCTGTAGGTATGGCCCGCATCGGCGTTGGATACCACCAGCGGCGCCGCCATCACCTGACCGCCGGTCAGACGCACACCGGTTGCTGCACCATCCTGCAGCAGGATCTCGTCCACCTCGGCCCCCTGACGGACCTGGCCGCCCTGGGCCCGGATCACGCCCACCATCGCATCGGCAATCGCCTGCACACCGCCCACGGCATAGTGGACGCCGAATTCCTTCTCCAGATGGCTGACCAGGATGTACATGCTGGTCACGTGGAACGGGTCGCCGCCGATGAACAGCGGATGGAACGAAAACGCCATCTGCAGGCGCGGGTCGCGGAACCGCAGCGCGGCATGGCGGGCGACCGAACGGTCGGCGCGCAGAGCGACAAAGCGCGGCAGCACCTTGATCAGATCCCACAGCCGGTGCATCGACCGGCGGCCCAGATCCTCGAACCCAAAAGCATATCGCGCCTCGCTGTCGCGCAGGAACCGGTCATAGCCGGTGGCATCGCCGGGCGACAGACGCGCCACCTCGGCCCGCATCGCGGCGGTATCCTGCCGCGCCTTGAACGACGATCCGTCCGGCCAGCGGATTTCATAGAACGGGTCCAGCGGGCGCAGATCCACCTCGGCGTGAAAATCGCGGCCGCAGGCGGCCCACAGTTCGGCGAACACCTTTGGCACCGTGACGATGGTCGGCCCCAGGTCAAAGCGGTGGCCATTGACCGTGACCGACGAGCCGCGCCCGCCCGCCCGGTCCAGCCGGTCCAGCACGGTCACGCGCCAGCCCTTGGCCCCCAGCCGCATCGCGGCGGCAAGGCCACCCAGGCCGCCACCGATCACGATGGCCTGATTGGCGACAGAGTCGGGTGCAGCTTGTGTCAACATGGGTTGACAGTATCGCGCGGATTTTGGGCTGGCAATCACCAGATTGCGCCAAGTTGCCGCAGGATCGCCGCGACTTCCAACCGCAAACGCCCGCGCCGGGCCCCGCCGCCCCGCGCCGGAATGCCTTTTCAAGCGCGGACACATCTGTCAGGATAAGTTGACACTTATCCAGATGGAGACTCGGGACCCGTGACCCAGGCCGTCAGCCTGTCGTTCTTTCGCTTTGGTGGCGCAACCGGCCGCCTGTGGGCGTTTGCCCAGATGGGTTTCGCCCGGCTGGCCCTGCCGAAAACGGCCGATCTGGCATTCTGGAAACTGTGCGGATCGGGTACCGGCGAAGGTTTTACCCCTGTGCCCAACACGGCCGTCTATGCCATCCTGGCCACCTGGCCCGACACCGCCACCGCCCGCGCCCGTGTCGCCGATGCCCCGGTCTGGCGACGCTACCGCGCCCGTGCGCTGGAAAGCTGGACGGTGTTTCTGACCCCGACTTCCGCCCGTGGCCTGTGGTCGGGTACCGCACCCTTCATCCCCGGACCCGCCGCTGCTGCCGCCACCGCCCGCCCCGCGCTGGCCGCGCTGACCCGGGCCACAATCAGACCGCTGGTCGCCGCACGCTTCTGGCGCCGGGTGCCCGACATTTCGGCCCGGATCGGCGCCGATACCAACGTCGCGTTCAAGATCGGCATCGGCGAGGTGCCGTTGCTGCATCAGATCACCTTCAGCATCTGGCCGTCCGAAGCCGCGATGGCGGCCTTTGCCCGCACCGGCCCGCATGCCCAGGCGATCCGCGCCGTCCGCGACGAAGGCTGGTTCCGCGAAGAGTTGTACGCCCGTTTTGCCGTAGACGGCGACATGGGCTCGTGGAACGGTACCTCTCCCCTGACCAGACTGGAAGCCGCATGAGACAACCGTTCCCGTTTTCCGCCATCGTCGGCCAGGAAGAGATGAAGCGCGCGATGATTCTGACCGCAATCGACCCTGCCATCGGCGGTGTGCTGGTGTTCGGCGATCGCGGCACCGGCAAATCCACCGCTGTCCGCGCGCTGGCCGCGTTGCTGCCGCCGATCACCGCGGTCAAGGGCTGCCCGGTGAACAGCGAAACCGCCGCCGATGTGCCGGAATGGGCCGGTGTGACCACCAGGGCCACGCATGACATGCCGACCCCGGTGGTGGACCTGCCGCTGGGCGTGACCGAAGATCGCGTCACCGGCGCGCTGGACATCGAACGCGCGTTGACGCGCGGCGAAAAGGCGTTCCAGCCCGGTCTGCTGGCGCGGGCCAATCGCGGCTACCTTTACATCGACGAGGTCAACCTGCTGGAAGACCACATTGTCGATCTGTTGCTGGACGTCGCCGCATCCGGCGAAAACGTGGTCGAGCGGGAAGGCCTGTCGATCCGCCACGCCGCGCGGTTCGTGCTGGTCGGATCGGGCAACCCCGAAGAGGGCGAGTTGCGACCCCAACTGCTCGACCGGTTCGGCCTGTCGGTCGAGGTCGCCTCGCCCAGGGATATCGAGACGCGGATCGAGGTGATCCGCCGCCGCGATGCCTATGAGCGCGACCATGCCGCGTTCATGCTGCGCTGGCAGGCCGAAGATGCCGCGATCCGCGACCGCATCCTGACCGCCCGCCGTGCCCTGCGCGAATTGCGCGCGCCGGAAAAGACCTTGCGCGACATTGCCGAACTGTGTCTGGCGCTGGGGTCAGACGGCCTGCGGGGCGAGTTGACGCTGCTGAAGGCGGCGCGCGCCTATGCGGCCTGGCGCGACGATACCGCGATCTCGCGCGCGCACGTGCGCAATGTGGCGGCGATGGCGCTGCGCCACCGTCTGCGCCGCGATCCGCTGGACGAGGCCGGGAGCGGTGCCCGCGTGGCGCGGGTGGTGGAGGAGGTGCTTGCCTGAGGCCACCTTTCCCCGCGCGCTGACCGCGCTGGCATTGCTGGCGGTTGACCCCGGGCTGGGCGGACTGGCCCTGCGCGCGCGGGCCGGGCCGGTGCGCGACGGGTTTACCCAGGCGTTGGCGCTGCTGGGGCCGCTGCGGCGGCTGCATCCGGGCATCAGCGATGACACCCTGTTCGGCGGGCTGGACCTGTCGGGAACCCTGTCGGCGGGTCGTGTGGTGCAGGCACAGGGACTGCTGGCCCAGCCCGGGCCTCTGGTCCTGGCCATGGCCGAACGCTGCACTCCGCATCTGGCCGCGCGGCTGGCGCTGGTGCTGGACCAGGGCACGGGGCATTGCCTGATCGCCCTGGACGAAGGCGCAGAGCCGGACGAGGGCCTGCCAGCCGCGCTGACCGAACGGCTGGCCTTCAGCGTCGATCTGACCGACAGCGCGCTGGGCGATGTGACCGGCCCGGCATGGGACGCGGCCGAGGTCGCCGCCGCCCGGGCCCTGCTGCCCGCCGTCGCCGCGCCGCCCGACATGGTGGGCCAAAGCGTTGCCCTTGCCGCGCGCCTGGGCATCGACAGCGCCCGCGCGACGTTGTTCACCCTGCGCGCGGCCCGGGCGCTGGCCGCGCTGGACGGGCGCGATTGCGCAACCCCCGACGATCTGGCCACCGCTGCCGCCCTGACCCTGGCGCATCGCGCCACGATCATCCCCCAGGACGACGCGCCCGCCCCCGACGACGACCCGCCGCCACCGCCCCCGCCCGAAGAACCCGATCCTGACAACCTGATCCTGCCCGAAGAACTGCTGCTGGAGGCGGTCAAGGCCCTGCTGCCCGACGATCTGCTGGCCCGGCTGGCGGCGCGCAAGGCCCGCGCCGGGCGTGGCAACGGCACCGGTGCCGCGCGCAAGGGCAACCGGCGCGGCCGCCCCTTGCCGTCGCGCCCCGGCAGCCCCGGCAATGGCCAGCGGATCGACATCGTGGCCACGCTGCGCGCCGCCGCCCCTTGGCAGACCATCCGCCGCACCGCCCAGCCCGATCGCGCGGGCCTGCTGATCCGTACCGCCGACCTGCGCATCCGCCGGTTCGAGGAACGCTCGGACCGGTTGCTGATCTTTGTCGTCGATGCCTCCGGGTCAGCCGCCCTGGCCCGGCTGGGCGAGGCGAAGGGGGCGGTGGAACTGTTGCTGGCCCAGGCCTATGCCCGCCGCGACCATGTTGCGCTGATCGCGTTTCGCGGGACGGCGGCCGAGTTGCTGTTGCCGCCCACCCGGTCGCTGGTGCAGACCAAGCGCCGCCTGGCCGCGCTGCCCGGCGGTGGCGGTACGCCGTTGGCCGCCGCGCTGGTCGCCGCGATGCATCAGGCCGATCAGGCCCGCCGACACGGTCTGACGCCGACCGTGGCCCTGCTGACCGATGGCCGCGCCAATATCGCGCTGGATGGCCGCGCCGACAGGCCGCAGGCCGCCGCCGATGCGCAACGTCTGGCCCGTGCCCTGCGCGCCACCGGGGTTGATGCGCTGGTGATCGACACCGGCAACCGGCCCGAGCCGCAGTTGCGCGACCTGGCCCTGACCATGGCCGCACCCTATCTGCCGCTGCCCCGTGCCGATGCCAGACGGCTTGCGGCATCGGTTGCCGCTGCGCTGGATGACTGACGGGCCGGTCATGCAGGCCGACATGTCGATGCGCGGTCCGCCGGGGCCGGGGGCAGCGCCCCCGTCCGCCCGACAGCGCGGGCGCTAGGCCATGCGGTTCCCCCGTGATGCCGCAGGCTGGCCGATGCGCGACGCCTCGCGCATGGTGCTGCACCGGCCGCATCGCTGGCATGTGCAACAGGCGGGCGCGGGCCCGGACCTGCTGTTAATCCATGGTGCCGGGGGGGCCACGCAAAGCTGGCGCGGGCTGTGGCCGCTGCTGGTTGAGACCCACCGTGTCACTGCCATCGACCTGCCCGGGCAGGGGTTCACCCAGTTGGGCGCGCAGGGGCGCTGCGGGCTGGACCCGATGGCCGAGGATCTGCTGGCGCTGATCCGGCATCTGACGCTGCAACCACAGGCGGTGATCGGCCATTCGGCGGGGGTGGCCGTCGCGCTGCGGCTGGCCGAACTAGGGCTGCATGCGCCGGTGATCGGGATCAACGCCGCCTTGGGCAATTTCAAGGGCCTCGCGGGCTGGCTGTTTCCGATGCTTGCCCGGGTCATGGCATTGTCGCCGTTCACCGCCGATCTGCTGTCGCGCACCGCCAGCGACGGCGCGGTGCGCAACATGATCCGCAGTACCGGTTCGGTGCTGGATGACGCCGGGATTGCGTTTTACCAACGGTTGGTCGCCGACCGCGACCATGTCGACGCCACCCTGTCGATGATGGCGCAATGGCGGCTGGATCCGCTGCTGGCGCGGCTGGGGCAGGTGGCGGTGCCGGTGACGCTGATCACCGCCGCGCGGGATGGCGCGGTGCCCCCTGTCACCAGCCGCGACGCGACGCGGATCATCCCCGGCGCGCGGCTGATCGCCCTGCCCGCCCACGGCCATCTGGTGCATGAAGAGGACCCCGCCACCATCGCCGCCCTGATCCACAAAAGCCTTGTCCCATGACAAAGGGGACCGCCGGTTTCCCGGCGGCCCCCTTTGTGATGCCGTGGCCGCGCCGTTACTCTGCGGGAACCAGCGATGCCAGATAGGCGTACAGATCATGCGCCTCTTGCTCGTCGCGGACCTGGAACGCCATCTTGCCGCGCGCGCGGCGGTTTTCCAGCGCGGTACGCAGGAAATCGGTCGGGTCCTGAACATAGCCGGTAAAGTTCACTTCGTCCCAGACCGCACCGGTGGCGCCATATTCGACTATCGATTCGCCATATTCGAAATCGGGATAAGTGCCGGGGGTACGGCCAACCACGCCGTACAGGTTCGGCCCTGTTTGGGCACCACGTCCCGCCAGTTCTTCGCCCGCGGGATTGTCGATGACGTGGCAGGCCACGCATTGGCGGCTGAACACCTCTGCGCCCGCTACCGGATCGCCGGTCGGGTCCTGGGCAAAGGCGGGGGCCGACAGCAGCGCCATCGCGGCGGCCAATGTCAGATTCTTCATGGATCGTCTCCCTTGTGATATCCGTCTTGTGACCGTGTGCCCCAGTCCTGGCGCAACCTAGCCTTTCCTGCCGACGCGTCCAGCCCCCACGCAACAACGTTTCGTGCCTGCGGCCCTAGGCCACCGCACGCGCAATGGCGCATTGTTTCCACAGCAGGCTGAGTGCGGACAGCAGATAGTCGATATCAATGTCCGAATGCAGCGGCGACGGCGTGAACCGCAGCCTTTCGGTGCCTTTGGCCACGGTGGGATAATTGATCGGCTGGACGTAGAGGCCCCATTCGTCCATCAGGTAGTTGGCGATCATCCGGCATTTCACCGGATCCTTGATCAGCACCGGCACGATATGGCTGTCGTTCATCATGTGCGGCAGGCCCAGCCGGTCCAGCCCGGCGCGCAGGCGGGCAACCTGGCGTTGCTGGCCCTTGCGCTCGACGTCCGAGGTTTTCAGATACGCGATCGAGGTCCGCGCCGCCGCCGCGATCGCCGGGGGCAGCGCGGTGGTGAAGATGAACCCGCTGGCAAAGCTGCGGATGAAATCGCACAGCGCGACCGACCCGGTGATATAGCCGCCCATGCACCCGAACGCCTTGCCCAGCGTGCCCTCGATCAGGGTGATCCGGTGCGCCTGGCCGTCCCGCTCGCTGACGCCGCCACCGCGCGGTCCGTACATGCCCACGGCGTGAACTTCGTCCAGATAGGTCATGGCACCGTATTTCTCGGCCACGTCGACGATGGCCTTGATCGGGGCGATGTCGCCGTCCATCGAGTAGACGGATTCAAAGGCGACGATCTTGGGCGCATTGGCGGGCAGGGTCCGCAGCTTGGCCTCCAGATCGGCGACATCGTTATGCCGCCAGATCACCCGCGTCGCGCGGCTTTGGCGAATGCCCTCGATCATCGATGCATGGTTGCCCGCATCCGACAGGATGATGCAGTCTTTCAGCCGCGCACCCAGACAGGTCAGCGCCGCCCAGTTCGACACATAGCCGGACGTGAACAACAGCGCGGCGTCCTTGCCATGCAGGTCGGCCAATTCGCGTTCCAGCAGCAGATGGTCATGGTTGGTGCCGCTGATGTTGCGGGTGCCGCCTGCGCCGGTACCGGTGCGATGCACCGCCTCGACCATCGCCTCGATCACCAGCGGGTGCTGGCCCATGCCCAGATAGTCGTTGGAACACCAGACGGTGACCTCGCTGATGCCATCCTTGCTGTGCCGCGCCGCCTTGGGAAACTTGCCCGCCTTACGCTCCAGCTCGGCGAAATAGCGATAGTTGCCCTCGGCCTTGAGCACGTCGAGCTGTTCGTTGAAAAGGGCGTCAAAGATCATGGCCTTGGGCTTTCTTCATTCGGAATGGGCAAGAGGTCGGTTTTCGGCGCTGGCAGCATCCAGCGCCACAGTTTGGCATCCGGCAGCGGCACCACCATCAGCCAGTGTTCGATCAGCGCCAGCGCAGACAAGGCGGCCAGCAAGGTGAACGCCGCCTGATCCACCGGGTTGTCGGTTGCAATCAGGCGTTCGATGAAACAGCCCGTCGCAAAGGACAAGAACGTGATCGCCGCCGGAAAGGCGAGCGTCACCGGGCTGCGGCGGAAATAGGACTTCAGATGCGCCAGCCGCGCGGGCACGAATTCCATATTGATCCGGGGCACCCCCCAGAACAGGTTCAACTTCGCGCTGACCCGCGCCACATACAGCACCAGATAGGTCCAGACCGCGACCTTGGTGCCGGCGCCGGTGCTGATCGCGGCCAGCAAGGCCAGGCCCAGCGTCAGCGTCAATTCATGATGCGATACCGTGCCCCAGGCGCGCTGGAAACGGGGCCAGCCGGTCAGGCCGGGCGGGCAATCGCGGCGTTCGGGGCCCGCGACGATCCCGGTCAGAAACGCAAGCTCGATCCAGCCCCAGACCGCCAGCGCACCCAGGAACCCGGCATAAACCGTCCAGATGCTGTGCCCCGACAGCGACAGGATCACCCCCGCGACGCCCAGTGCCAGCAGCGGCACGCCGGCCACCGTGACCATGCCATGCGCCGACCCGCCCTGCCGGTCGGCCCAGCGGACGGCCAACAGGATCATCCCGGTGAACAACCACCACAGGAAGATCGCCAGAACGGTCAGGGTCGCAGGATGGCTCACGTTCTGCCTTTCTCGGTGGTCGGTGGCCGGGGATCGACGTGCGGGGGGCCGGGGGCACCGCCCCCGACCGGCAAAGTTCAGTACACCGGTTGCAGTCGCGGGTTGGCAGGCGGGGCCGATTTCACCGCCGGGATCGTCAGCAACAAGATGAACGCCATCCCTGCCTTAATTGCGCCGGCCTTTTCCTTTGCCCAGCCGCCGAAACCGCCTTGCTTCTTGCCTGCGGCAATCTGCACATTGGCGACCTGCAGCCGGTCCAGGTTGGGCTGCCACCGCCGATGGTCGATATCCAGCGTCAGCGGGAATACCTGTTTCGAGATTTCCGAGGTTTTCTTGAATACCTCATGCCCGTACCAGGTCGGATCGACGCCGAGCGCCTGATGGAAATAGGGGCGCTGGTGGTCGCGGACGGCCATGGTGGCATAAACGGCGGTCAAAAAGAACTTGATCCACAGTTTGTTGACGCCGCTGGTCAGTTTGGGGTCGGTTCGCATCAGCAGGGCAAACGCCTCGCCATGGCGGAACTCGTCATTGCACCACTCACTGAACCACTTGAAAATCGGGTGGAACCGCTGCTGCGGATTCGCCTCGAGGTGCCGAAAGATCGTGATGTAACGGGCATAGCCGATCTTTTCCGACAGATAGGTGGCGTAGTAGATGAACTTGGGCCGGAAATAGGTGTATTTCTTGGACTGGGTCAGAAAGCCCAGGTTCACCGCGATCCCGGCCTCGCGCAGCGCGTCGTTGATGAAACCGGCATGGCGCGCTTCGTCGCGGGCCATCAGCTGAAACAGGGTCGTGATGTCCTTGTTATTGCCGCGCCGTTTCATTTCCTTGTACAACACGCAGCCGGAAAACTCGGCCGTGCAGGACGAAATCAGAAAGTCGATGAATTCGGCCCGCAAATGCGGCTCCATCCCGGCCCAGTCCACGTGATCCCAGTCGGCATTCTTCTTGAAATGCCCCTTGTTCGGGTCCGACTGCATTTCGGCAATCAGCGCATCCCATTCCTTGCGTACCGGATCGACGTTGATCGCGTCCATTTCGGCAAAGTCGGTGGTATAGAATCGCGGCGTCAGCAGGGTGTTCTGCATCGCGACGGCGGTCGCGCTGTCGCTGTCGATCACCTCTTGCCGGGCCAGCGCCTCCTCGACCGTGGATGCATCGGCCGAATGCAGCGGGGTTTGCGCGTTCATGCTGCCACCTCGACAACCGGCGAGAAGCTGAACTCGCACAATTCCATCACTTCAAGATCGCCGGTCGCGCGGGTCCAGATCTGTTCCAGCCGCGACGCGCGGGTGATGATGGCGATGCGCTGCTCTTCGACCACTTCGCCATAGGGGGCCATGATTTCCGGCCCCTGCACCAACACGCTATCGCCCGGATTGACCACCGCGCCATTGTCGAACCGCACATGCGCCGACAACTCTTCGAAACGATGGCTGACCGTCACCGTGCAGGGTGCGGTTTCGCGGGTTCTTGTCAGAAGTCCCATCTTGTGTTCCCTTTCCAAAACGCCCCCTGGCTGGCCAAGCGACGGTACCGGTCCTTGTCTTAGTTCACGAATTGGGCAAAGGCGGCGACATTGTCGGCACCATAGCCGATCAGTTCTGTCACCATGCCGGTACTGTCGTCGATAATGGCCACATGGCCGTTGTCGCGCAAGACGACACGTACCGGCGGATTGCCCGCCACGCCCTCGACCAGGCGTTTGCGGTCGATCACCCGGCCCATCACGCCCAGAAACCCCGACAGCGCATCGCTCGACCTGGCCAGCACCGCGCCGTTCGGGTCGGTGAGGGTATAGGCGCCACGGACATCGCCGGTCAGGGTGATCGTGGCCTCCCGCACCACGGGGGCCTGCACCAGCACGCCTTCGTTCGGACGACCCGACAGTTGTTCGTAGGTGACCAGCGCGACCGAGGCGAACATCAGTGCAAACATGCCCTGCACCAGGAAGCGCGGCACCATGTCGCGGTCGCGGTGGCGCATCTGGGCCTGAAGATTGGACATTGCGTGGCCTCCTTATTCTGCGGCGACGGCAATGCCGCCATTGGTATCATCGGAGACGCGCCCGACCTGGGGCATGCTGACCCGCGTCTCGGCCGCCTCGGCAAACAGACGGGCCACGGCGGCGGCATCGGGAATGCAGCGCAGCGCGGGCTGGGTCCGGGCCATGTACCAGGGCCGCACATGCGGCCAGGTCATCAGATAGGACAGCCGCGTGCCGCCGATCAGCTCGAATGCGATTGTCCCGGTGCCCCGGCGGCGCACGTCCAGTTGCGCGGTGCCGATGCAGACATAGGGCAGGTTCAGCGTCATCGTCAGCGCCGCGCCGATCCGCAGCGCGACGCGTTTGTTGGTCAGGGTATAGACGGTGGCGCGCGCCTGCACCCAGGCGATCAGATAGACCAGCCCGCAGGCCAGCACGCCCAGCACCACGAAGGGCAGCCCATGCGTCAGCGCGGTTCCCAAAGGCAGGTCAGCCGCGCTGACCACCACACGCCAGATGGCCAGAACGGCAAAGTATCCCGCGACCCAGCGCAGGCCCAGCGCCTCGCGCGCCAGCGCACGCGGGTCGGGCGCGCCTTGCCAGATGATATGCTCGCCCTCGGGCAGCCTTTCGGGCAGGCCGCGCACCGGTTCAAAGTTGAAGTCGTCCTGGTGGCTCATCTGATCCTCCCGCTTGTCGATTGATTGCCCGCATTCCCGGTTGCGGGGTCGTTGCCGTCCGGCGGGCTGGGCCGGACGGGTCGCGATGCTTTGGCTAAAGCTTGGGCCCCAGCCGCGCCGCCGAGGCGTAGAGCGTGCCGCCGGCATAATAGGCGCAGACCTTTTCCTCTTCCAGTTTCGTGACCTGATCACCGCGCTTCAGCGTCGGGATGCCGGGAAAGTTGTGGCCGTACAGCGACCGTACCACAACCCGGTTTTCCTTGATCCGGCACATGTTGATCGGCACCAGCCGCAACTGCCCGGTGCCTTCGGGGTTCAGGTCCAGCGTCAGATACCGCACCATCGCCTCGGGCACGTCGACCCACATGTCCACGATCCGGCCCACAATCTCGCCATCCCCGGCCTCGACGGCCAGGCCGCGCGGGTCGCGCCCGGCAAATACCTTGAAATCGGCCAGCATCGACAGGGGTTTGATCTTGGCATGGCCATGCGCGTCAAGCTCGGGGATATCCTGGCGCGGGGCCCAGGCGGCGGGTCCGACACCATCGGCCATCGGGTCGCCGGTCGGCTCGAACGGGCTGCCGGCCGATCTTGATGTGCGTTCCAGCGCCAGATCGGTCCGGTCGCCGCGCTGACCGGATGGCAAGGCCAGCTTGCCGCCTTCGCGCAGCAGAAAGGTCTTGTCGGCGGGTACCGGAAACGGCCCCTGGTTCTGGGCCTTGTTGCCGTCGTCATCCTGCAGCGGATACCCTTCGCGCATGTTTTCGGTCTGCAGATAGTAAACCAGCGCTGCGAAGAAAAGCCAGAACATCCAGATCGCGGCGCTTGCCAGATCGAAGTCGCCAAAGAATGTGGTGCCAACCATGGTTGATCCTCCCTAGGGGTCAGGTCGGAAACCCGGACAGCCGCAGGCCGTCCGGGTTTCCGGCGTTCAGCGCCCTGGTCCGCACCAGCGGGCCAAGCGCAATCAATGTGACGAATAGCAGTGCGATTTCGGTGTGATAGACCGCGCCATAGCCGGTGGCTTTGCTGGCCAGAACCGTGCCCAGATCGCCGTTCAGTGCAGCGTGATTGATGACATCGCGCATCGTGCCGCCGATCATGATCGACAGGCCGGCGCCCGTGGCTTGCGCGGCACCCCAGGCGCCAAGCGCCAGACCGCGGCCCGCCTTGCCGGTGACCGGCAGCCCCATCGCTGCTGTCAGCATGGCGACCGCGAACAGTCCGCCGCCAAAGCCGATCAACGTGGTCCCCGCATAAAACAGCGCCACCGAGCCGAGCGGATTGGCCAGGATCACGGCGGTAAATGCCGCGATCCCCGCCAGAATACCGCGTGCGGCCATCCGGTAGGGGTTGATCCCGTCCTTGAGCCAGCGCGCCGCCAGGCCAAAGCCGATCAGCGCGCCTGCGGCCCACATCGCGGTCAACAGGGTTGTGGCGGAAACGCTCAGGCCCATGACCTCGCCGCCATAGGGTTCCAGCAGCACGTCCTGCATCTGGAACGCCATCGTGCCGATGAACACCACGACCAACAGCCGCCCGGCATCGCTGCCGGTGGTGAAATCGCGCCAGGCATCGCGAAACTGCGGGCGCGGCTCGGCGCGCGCGGCGCGGGTCATCGGCGACATGCGCTCCTGTTTCCACAGCGCGATCAGGTTCAGCACGATGGTCACGACAGCGGTGCCCTGCACCACCTGCACCAGACGCAGCGGGCTGAAATCACGCAGCAGCGTGCTGATGACGATGGCCGAAATCAACATGCCGATCAGATACATGACATACAGCAACGCCACGACCTTTGGCCGCGTCTCTTCGGACGCACGGTCGGCGGCCAGCGCCAGACCGGCGGTCTGGGTCATGTGCATGCCCAGGCCGGTCAACAGGAACGCCAGCGCCGCGCCGCCATAGCCGGCCCAATCGGCGTCGATCGTGCGATCGCCCGACAGCACCAGCAGCGCCATCGGCATGATTGCCAGCCCGCCGAATTGCCACAGGCTGCCGAACCACAGATAGGGGATGCGCTTCCACCCGATGGCGCTGCGATAGGTGTCGGACCGGAACCCCAGCAGCGCGCGGAACGGGGCCACCAGCACCGGGATCGCGATCATCGCGGCCACCAGCATCGCCGGGATCGACAGTTCGACGATCATCACCCGGTTCAGCGTGCCCAACAGCATCACCTGCGCCATGCCGACACTGATCTGGAACAGCGACAGCCGCAGCAGTTGCGATTGCGGCAGCCCCTGGCTGGCCGCATCCGCAAAGGGCAGTGCGCGCAGGGTCAGGTTCTTGACGAAGGCACGCGGCAGGATCATGCACCGCCCCCCTGCCACACCAGCGCCTGGCTGATATAGAAGCCCGAATTGACTCGCCCGGCCTCGGTCAGCTTGCCGTTGCCGTTCAGCGCGGCAACGATATCGGCGGCGCGGTGCGGGATCATCGTCGGGCTGCGGTCGGCGCGGGGAAACAGCTTGCCCAGCCGCCACATCGCCATCAGGGCGGGGGTGCGGGGGGCCAGGGTGAACACGAACTTGCCCGCCAGGCGCGGCGCAGCCCGGGCCAGCAGGCCCGCCACATCGGACGCGCTGTAATAGATCATCGAATCCATCGCCACGACCGCATCGAACCGGCCCAGCGCGGGGTCGAGCATGTCGCCCGCCACCCAGTCGATCGCCGCACCCGGCGGCGCACGCCGCTGCGCAATCCCGATCAACCGGGGCGAGATATCGACCGCAACCACCTGCGCCCCGCGCGTCGCCAGTTCCACCGCCAACGCTCCGGTGCCGCAGCCGGCATCCAGCACGCGCGCCCCGCGCAGATCGGCGGGCAACTGGTCCAGCAGCAATGCACGCATCCGGTCGCGCCCGGCCCGCACCGTGGCGCGGATGCCGCTGACCGGCGCGTCGCTGGTCAGCCGCTCCCACACCTTGGTGGCGGAACGGTCGAAATAGGTTTCGACCCGGTCGCGTGTCGCGGTGTAGTCCATCAATCGAAACCCAGGAGTTCAAAGATCTCGCGGTCGGGCAGCGGGGCCGGGGCCAGCGCCTCGGTCGAGTTCCACAGCGCCTCGGCCAGGCGCATGTATTCGACCCGGGCACGGATCACATCCTCGTCTGCGTCCATCTCGAACAGGGTCTTCTTCTTCAGGCGCGACCGGCGGATGGCGTCGATATCGGGCATGTGCGCGATCCGCTTGAAGCCGACAGCATCGCAGAACCGGTCCACCTCGTTGGTGTCCTTGCTGCGATTGGCGACGCAGCCGGCCAGGCGCACCTTGTAGTTGGCGGCCTTGGCCTGCACGGCGGCGATGATCCGGTTCATCGCATAGATGCTGTCGAAATCGTTGGCGGTGATGATCAACGCCTTGTCGGCATGCTGCAATGGCGCGGCAAAGCCACCGCAGACCACGTCGCCCAGCACATCGAAGATGACGATATCGGTATCTTCCAGCAGGTGGTGCTGTTTCAGCAGCTTGACCGTCTGCCCCACCACATAGCCGCCGCAGCCGGTGCCGGCCGGGGGCCCGCCCGCCTCGATGCACATCACACCGTTATAGCCGATGGCGACGAAATCCTCGGGGCGCAGCTCCTCGGCGTGGAAATCGACATCCTTGAGAATGTCGATCACGGTGGGCTGCAGCCGTCCGGTCAGGGTGAAGGTGCTGTCATGCTTGGGGTCGCAGCCGATCTGCAGCACCCGCTTGCCCATCATCGAAAACGCTGCCGACAGGTTGGAACTGGTCGTCGATTTGCCAATGCCGCCCTTGCCATAGATCGCAAACACCTTGGCGCCCTCGATCTTTGTCTCGGCATCCTGATGCACCTGCAGGCTGCCTTCGCCGTCCTGGCCTTTCAGGTTCGGAATCTCGTCTCTCGGGCTCATGTCGCCACCTTCCTGTGCCCTGTGGGCACCGTCCATGTCATCTGTCCCCGGATCTGCACCGGCATCCGGGGGTTGCGGGGGGCGGGCCCCCCGGCCTTGGGGTGTGGCAGGGCGCAAGTCGCGGTCATTCCGCTGCAATCCCTTCCATCCGATCCTCGAGCGCGTCCGCCGCATTCTGCAACGCCGCCAATGTCGCCGCGTCGGGCGTCCAATAGGCGCGGTCGGATGCCTCAAGCAGCCGGTTCGCCATCCGCACGCTTGCCTGCGGGTTCAGCTTGGCCAGACGTTCGCGCATGGCGTCGTCCAGCACAAAGGTCTCGCTCAGCCGCTGATAGACCCAGGGCTCGACCTCGCCCGTCGTGGCCGACCAGCCCATCGTGTTGGTGATCTGCGCCTCGATCTGGCGCACCCCTTCATGGCCGTGCTTGAGCAAGCCTTCGTAGAATTTCGGGTTCAGGCTGCGCGCGCGGGTTTCCAGTGCCACCTGCTGCTGCAAGGTGCGCACCTTGGCCGTGCCGCGCGTCTGGTCGCCGATGTAAACCGCCGCCGACACGCCGCCCTTGGCCCGCTTGACCGCCCGCGCGATGCCGCCCAGCGTGTCGAAATAATGGTCAACGGTGGTGACCCCCAATTCGACCGATTCCAGGTTCTGATAGGCCAGATCGACATCCTTCAGCGCCTTTTGCAGCAGCACCGGATTGGCCACCGCCTTGCCGTTGACGCCATAGGCAAAGGACTTGCGCGCCTCATAGGCATCGGCCAGCTCGTCCTCGTCGCCAAAGGCGGATGAGTCGACAAGTTGATTCACGTTGGAGCCGTAGGCCCCTTCGGCATTGGAAAACACCCGCAGCGCCGCCGTCTCGATCTCGCAGCCCATCTCGGCGGCATAGGTCAGCGCATGGGCGCGGACAAAGTTCTGCGCCGGATCCTCGTCGGCGGTGGCGCATTTCAGCGCGGCTTCGGCCAGCATCCGGGTTTGCAACGGCAACAAATCGCGAAAGATGCCCGACAGCGTCATCACCACGTCGATGCGCGGGCGGCCCAGTTCGGCCAGCGGGATCAGATCGGCCCCCGACAGCCGGCCGAAACTGTCGAACCGGGGCCGCGCGCCCATCAGCGCCAGCGCCTGTGCGATCGGCGCGCCGTCGGATTTGATGTTGTCGGACCCCCACAGCACCAGCGCCACCGTGCGCGGCAGGCTGGGATGGGTCGCCAGCAGCAGATCGGCCTGCCGCGCCCCATCCGCCAGCGCAAACGCGGTAGGCATGCGGAACGGGTCAAAGGCATGGATGTTGCGGCCCGTCGGCAGGATCGCGGGGCTGCGGATCAGATCGCCCCCCGGCACCGGCGCGATAAAGCGGGCCGACAGCGCGCGCATCAACCCATCCAGTTCGTGATCGCCCTGCAACAGCGCATCGACACGGCGCGCCTCTTCGGGCGGCAGATCGCCCATCAGCCGGATCATGTCGGCCCGCTGCGTCGCAGCCATCGGACGGCCCACCACATGCAGGCCATCGGGGATCAGGCTGCCTTCGGTTTCCAGCACGGTCAGCCACAGCTTTTCCGGGTCCGCCCCGTTCAGGTCCACCGCTGCCGCCTGTGCGGCGATAAGCTGCGCCAATTCGCCGCGCGCCTCGTCGGCAGAACCAGACTGCCGCCAACGCATCAGGCTGTCCTTCAAATCGGCCAGCCCCTTGTACACACCGGCACTGGCCAGCGGCGGCGTCAGATGGGTGATCGTCACCGCACCGCTGCGCCGCTTGGCCAGCGTGGCTTCGGACGGGTTGTTGGCGGCGTACAGATAGATGTTGGGCATCTCGCCGATCAGCCGGTCGGGCCAGTCGCGCGCGCCAAGGCCGGCCTGCTTGCCCGGCATGAACTCCAGTGCGCCATGCATGCCGAAATGCAGGATCGCATCGGCACCGAACGTGTTGCGCAGCCACAGATAGAAGGTGACGAAGGCATGGGTCGGCGCAAAGCCGCGCTCGAACAGCAGGCGCATCGGGTCGCCTTCATAGCCAAAGGTCGGCTGCACACCCACGAACACATTGCCGAACTGGCGGCCCAGCACGAACACGCCGCGCCCGTCGGACTGGACTTTGCCGGGTGCGGGCCCCCAGACGGCCTCGATCGCCTTCAGCGGCGGCGTGGTGCGCACGATGGTTTCGGCATCGACATGGGCGGCGACGTTCGCCTCCTGGCCATAGGTCCTCGAATTGCCCTCCAATATTGCCTTGCGCAGGTCGTCTACCGTCGCCGGCACCTGCAGCGTATAGCCCTCGGCCGCCATGCGCAGCAGCGTGTTGTGCAGGCTTTCGAACACGCCCAGATAGGCGGCAGTGCCCACAGCGCCGGCATTGGGCGGAAAGCCGAATAGCACGATGCCCACTTTCTTGTCGGCATTGCGCATCTGATGCAGGCGGGCCAGGCGCAGGGTCTTTTCGGCCAGGCTGGTGATCCGCTCCAGACAAGGGGCCATCGCCTTGCAGTCGGACCGCGTCTGGCACATGTGCGAACAGCCCTGACACCCCTCCGCCCCATGCCGCCCGGCATAGACGGTGGGGTTGGTCGCGCCGTCAATCTCGGGCAGGGCGATCAGCATCGTGGTCTCGATCGGGCCAAGGCCCTGACCGTTGGCCGCCCATTGGCCCAGCGTCTGAAACTCCAGCGGCTGGGCGGCGATATAGGGCACGTCCAGCTTGCTCAGCATCTGCACCGCCGCCGGGCTGTCGTTATAGGCCGGGCCACCGATCAGGCTGAACCCGGTCAATGACACCATCGCATCGACACGGCCCTGAAAATACCCCTCGATCGCGGGCCGCCCGTCCAGGCCGCCGGCAAAGGCCGGGATGACGCGCATCCCCCTGGCTTCGAACGCGGCGATAACCGCGTCGTAATGGGCGCTGTCGCTGGCCAGGATGTAGGACCGCAGCATCAGCAACCCGATGGTGGCGACCGGCGCTGCGGGGGCAGGCAGCGCCGCCAGATCGGTGGTGATGTGATGGCCGGGCAGCGCGGGATGATACAGGCCGACCTCGGGGTAATCCACCGGCGCGCGCGAGCGCACGCCATGCCAGTCGGTCCGGTCGGCATAGCGCGACAGCAGGAACCGCACCATCTGTTCGATATTGTCGTCTGATCCGCCCAGCCAATACTGCATCGACAGAAACCAGGCGCGCAGATCTTGCGCCTTGCCCGGGATCAGGCGCAGGATCTTGGGCAACGTGCGCAGCGCCTTCATCTGCTTGGCGCCGGACTGGGGGCCTTTGGACGACGGGCGCAGCGATTTCAGCAACTGCATCGCGGCACTGGCGGGCCTGGCCATGTCCAGATCGCCCATGCGCGTCAGCTTGACCACCGCATTGTCCGAAATCAGCCCGATCATCGCATCGCAGCCATCACGGCGGGCGGCCATGGCGGGCACGATGGCGGCGGTGTGCTCTTCCAGAAACAGCAGGTTGGCCACGACGATATCGGCCTGCGCAACCGCAGCCTTGCAGGCGGCCAGACCCTCCGGGTTTTCCGACCATTCGGCGGCGGCAAAGATCTGCATCTGCAAGCCGGGGAAATCCTGCGCCAGCCGCAGGCTGACCCGTGCGGCGGGGCCCGCGGCATGCGCGTCCAGCGTTACGATCACGAACCGATAGGGCCGCGGGCTCAGCTCATCGCGCATAATGGGCCTTTGCCTCGTACAGGGTTTCGATGCTGATGCTGGTCACGCCTTTTTGCGCCGCAAACGACTCGGTATTGCGCCGCGCCTTGCCGCGCACAAAGAACGGGATCTTCTTCAACTCGCGTTCCGCATCGGCCAGCCAGATCACCGCGCCGCCGGTCGCAGCGGCGTCGGCAACAGGCTGCTCTTGCTGCATTTTCTGTCCGGAAATATCCCGGGGGGGCTGCGCAGCAGCGGGGGCAGAGCCCCCCGCCACGCCAGCCAGAGGGAAAGCCACCGCGCCATGCCCCTTGTGACTGGCCCCGGCCTCGTCATGAAACTCGAAATCCTCGCGGAACATGGTCAGCAGATGCTCTTCCAGCCCCATCACCAGCGGATGGATCAGGGTGTCGAAGATCACGTTCGCGCCTTCGAACCCCATCACCGGGCTGTAGCGGGCGGGAAAGTCCTGCACGTGGACGGGGGCGGAAATCACGGCGCAGGGGATGCCCAGACGCTTGCCGATATGACGCTCCATCTGGGTGCCCATGATCATTTCGGGCTGGGCGGCGGCGATGGCGGCCTCGACCTCCAGGTAATCGTCGGTGATCAGCGGCTCCAGCCCGTATTCCTTGGCCAGGGCACGCATCGGCCGGGCATATTCGCGGTTGTAGCAGCCGATGCCCACCACCTCGAATCCCACCTCGTCGCGGGCGACGCGGGCCATCGCCATCACATGGCTGGCATCGCCGAACAGGAACACCCGCTTGCCGGTCAGATAGGTGCTGTCGACCGACCGGCTCCACCACGGCAGGCGCAGCCGTGATTCGTCGGGGCGGCCTTGCGCGCCGGTCAGTTGGGCAAGCTCGGCGACAAAGGCGCGGGTTGCGCCCGCCCCGATCGGCACCGTTTTCGTCCAGCGCTGGGCATAGGTTTTTTCCAGATACCGCGCCGCCGATTCGCCGGTTTCGGGGTACAGCAGCACATTGGCATGCGCAGCGGGCAGCCGGGCGATATCGGCCGGCGTGGCGCCCAGCGGGGCAACCACGTTCACGCCGATGCCCATGTCCGACATCAGGCCGGTGATCTCCTCGACATCGTCGCGGTGACGAAAGCCCAGCGCGGTGGCACCCAGGATGTTCACCGTGATCTGCGCCGTCCGCTCTTGCGGTTTGGCCAGGTGGCGGACGATCTGCAGGAACGTCTCGTCGGCGCCGAAGTTTTCCTTGCGCTGGTAGGATGGCAAGTCCAGCGGAATGACGGGGATCGACAGGCCCAGCGCCTCGGCCAGACCGCCGGGATCATCCTGGATCAGTTCCGCCGTGCAGGACGCGCCGACGATGATCGCCTGCGGGTTGAAGCGCGCCACGGCGTCGCGGGCGGCGTCCTTGAACAAGGTGGCGGTGTCGGCTCCCAGATCGCGGGCCTGAAACGTGGTATAGGTCACCGGCGGGCGGTGGTTGCGACGCTCGATCATGGTGAACAGCAGGTCGGCATAGGTATCGCCCTGCGGCGCGTGCAGCACGTAGTGCAGGCCCGTCATCGCCGTGGCCACCCGCATCGCGCCGACATGCGGCGGGCCCTCATATGTCCACACGGTCAGCTTCATGGCCGACCCCCGGGTTCTGCGGCGCCATTTTCGCTCGGACCAATGGCGCAAAAATGGCTACCCCGGGATGGTTGGGGACAGAAAATGCAGAAGATCATTCCGCCGCCTCCAGTTGCAGCAGCGATTTGCGCCGCAGCGGGCGCGAGAACAGGCCGGCCAGATCGCCCGCCTGTTCGTAGAAATGCACCGGGGTGAAGACGAGCTCGATCGCCCATTTGGTGGTCAGGCCCTCGGCCTCCAACGGGTTGGCAAGACCAAGGCCGCACACCGTCAGGTCGGGCCGGGCCGCGCGGGCGCGGGCCAGTTGGCGGTCGACATCCTGACCTTCGCTGATCTGCGGGCCGGCGGCGAGCAGGTCCAGGTCGGGGCCGTGCAGGGCGTCGTGGATGTAGGGGCTGCCGACCTCGATAGCGGTCATGCCGCATTCGCGGGTCAGAAAGCGGGCCAGCGGGATTTCCAGCTGGCTGTCGGGAAAGAAGAACACCGACTTGCCGCGCAGGGTTTCGGCCGCCTGGGCAATCGCCTTGCGGGCGCGGGCACGGGGGGCGTCGGTGGCGGCGGCAAAAATTTCTGCCGACACGCCGAATTCAGCCGCGATGGCGGCCAGCCAGGCGGTGGTGCCTTCTTCGCCAAACGGGAACGGCGCGGGCAGATGGCGCGCGCCACGGCGGATCAGGGCCGCGTGGGTGTCGCCCAGGAACGGCTGGGTCAGTGCAAACAGCGTGTTGGGGCCAATCGCGGTTTCGTCGTCGATCCGCCGGGCGGGCAGCAGCCGCACCGGCCCGACGCCAAGGCGCGCCAGCAGGTCCAGCATCTGGTCTTCGACCACATCGGGCAGCGCACCGACGACCAGCAGTTCGCGGGCCTCGGTGCGGGGCAGGACCGGCACCATGCAGGCCAGGGCAGCGTCTTCGCCCTGGGTAAAGGTCGTCTCGATCCCTGAACCGGAATAGTTCAGGACCCGCACGCGCGGCGCATGGGCGGCGTTCAGACGCTCGGCCGCGCGCTGCAGGTCGATCTTGATCACTTCGGACGGGCAAGAGCCGACCAGGAACAACTGGCGGATGTCGGGGCGGCGGGCCAGAAGCTGGGCCACCACGCGGTCGATTTCCTTTTGCGCGTCGGCGAGGCCGGCCAAGTCGGTCTCTTCCAGAATCGCGGTGGCGAATCGGGGTTCGGCAAAGATCATCACGCCCGCGGCCGATTGCAGCAGATGCGCGCAGGTGCGCGACCCCACCACCAGAAAGAACGCATCCTGCATCTTGCGGTGCAGCCAGATGATGCCGGTCAGTCCGCAGAACACCTCGCGCTGGCCGCGTTCCTTCAGCACGGGCGCGGTGCGGCAACCGCCGCCGGCGGGAGCCATCAAGGGCGGTGTCGGGAGGCCGGGGGCCGGGGCGGTCATGCGCGCGCCTCGATCCGGGCATCGCGGGCCGCGTCCAGCCGGGCGGCGCGCAGTTTCAGGATGAACTGGCCTGCGTTGATCAGGTAGGTTGCATAGGCCGCGAGCGCCAGCAGCATCAGCGCATCGCGGGCCAGCGCGTCGGTGAATAGGGCATAAAGGTAGGCCGTATGCAACCCGATGACCGCAAAGGAAAATACGTCTTCCCAAAAGAAGGCCGGGGCGAACAGGTATTGGCCGAACACCACCTTTTCCCAGATCGCGCCCGTCACCATGATCAGATACAGCGCACCCGTCTTGATCAGGATCGACACTGTTGCGGCCTCATATCCGTGCCCGGTCGCAAGATACCGCAGCACCAGCACGAGCGAGACGGCAAAGACCAGAAACTGCAGCGGGGCCAGCAGACCCTGCACCAGCGTCCAGCGGGTGGCGTCACGGCGTGCCCGTTCGGCCGGGGTATAGAGCGGCAACCTCCTGACCCGAGGCGGGGCCTGATCGGTTGTGACGGTGGACATGTGCGGTTTCCCCAGACTACCTGATGCCTAGAATAGGTGCCTGAACGCAGAAGTGTCAACTTTAACTTACACTCCAAAGCGAAAATCGGCATGAGGATCAACATGGGGCAGTGCGCCTGTTAGTGGCCTGATTCGTATGGATATTTTCTTTTGGCGCGCCCGCCCGTCGGCGAGAATGTCAATTTGGTTTGACAACTCATGCTGCATTGCGGAGAATGGTGGAGCCGGATAAGGCTCTGGCGCGCGCGAGGCGCCCTGGCCGGTCCTGAATCCGGCGTGTGGGAGAGACGGGATGTCGGAATCACCCTTGACCGAAATTCGTCGCCTTGCGGACGGCGACGATGTTGGTTCCATCCTGCCCGCCAGTGTCGGCAACACCATGCCGGTGCCTGACGCTGGAAAGCCGGGCAGTTTCCGGCGGCAGCAGGGCCATTTTGTCGACATGCTGGTCGAGGCGTCGCAGGGCCATGTCCGCGGGGCGGTCGCGTCCGTCGCGGCCCAGATGATGGCGCATGGCATTTCGGCCGAGGAGATTGCCGACACCTATATCCCCGCGGCCGCACGCAGGATGGGTGATCTGTGGTGCGACGATCACATGGGGTTTGCCGGCGTGACCGTCGGTTGTTCGCGGCTGCAGGCGCTGCTGCGCGACATGGGGCCGGATTGGCGCGCCGACAATGCCGGTGCCGCAGACGGGCCGACGCTGCTGGTGCTGGTGGCCAGCGACATCTGCCACACGCTGGGCGCCACGGTGCTGGCCGGGCAGTTGCGGCGGCGCGGCCTGTCGGTGCGGCTGCTGATCGGTGCGCGGCCCGAAGATGTGGGCCCGATGCTGCGCCAGATCCGGTTTGACGCTGTGCTGATCTCGGCCTCGGTTGGGGAATCGCTGGAATCGCTGCGCAAGCTGGTCGATGCGGTCGGGACGGCGACGATGACGCCGCCGCCGGTGGCCATCGGCGGCACCATCCTGACTGCCCCCGGCTTTGATCGTGCGCTGGTCAAGACGATGACCGGGGCCGATCATGTCACCAGCGACCCGATCGAGGCACTGGATTTGTGTGGCGTCATTCTGTCCGCGCGCACCAACCGACGACGCGCCCGAAAGAGCTGAGGCATGGTTTCGGTCCAGAAACAGGCGTCGTCATGACGTCGCGCGGCACCAAATATTGGAGCGGCGGGGCGATCCCGCTGATCGCGCCGGATATTCTGGGCGAGATCATTGCCCAGGTATCCGACCTGGCGGTGGTGATCGCCGATTCGGGGCAGGTGCTGTCGGTGCTGGTGAACCCGGTGCAGGACTATTTCCGGCGGCTGGAAAACTGGGAAGGCAAGGATTTCCGCGCCGCGCTGGCCGTGGAAAGCGTGGCCAAATTCAACGCGCGGCTGAGCGAATATCTGTCGGGCCGGGGCGATCAACGCCCGGTCGAACTGAACCATGCCGATGCGACCGGCCGGTGGGATTTTCCGATCCGCTATACCTTTCACCGGATCGGGCCGGATGGGGCCATCCTGATGCTGGGCCGCGATCTGCGCCCGATTGCCGAGATGCAGCAGCAACTGGTCAAGGCGCAGATGGCATTGGAGCGCGACTATGAGGCGCAGCGTGAATTCGACACCCGGTTCCGCGTGCTGATGGAATCCACGCGCGAGGCGGTGCTGTTCGTGTCGGTGCAGTCGGGCAAGATAAGCGAGGCGAATGGTGCCGCAGCGACCATTCTGGGCAAGGCGCGCGAGGATCTGGCGGGCCTGCCGTTCAGCGCCGAGTTCGAGATGAAAAAGCGCGGCGATCTGCTGGACGCGCTGAGCAATCAGGCCATCGCCGACCGGGCCGTGCCGGTAAAAGTGCAGTTGCGCAAGAACGGCCAGACCGTGCGGCTGACCGCGACGATGTTCCGTGCTGCGGGCGACCGGCTTTTGCTGTGCCGGATCGAGGCCGAGGATGATTCGACGGTGCAGACCGACGCGCTGGGCCTGCACCTGGATGGCCTGTATCATCAGGGTGCCGATGCGATTGTGTTCACGGACAATTCCGGCATCATCCTGACCGCGAACGAAGGGTTTCTGGATCTGATCGACGCGGGCAATGACATGAACGTCAAGGGGCGGTCATTGTCGGATTACCTGCACCGTGGCTCGGTTGACCTCAAGGTTTTGATCGAAAACGCCGCGCGGTCAGGACGGATGCGGCTCTATCCGACCAAGATGGCCGGAGAATTCGGCAGCCCGCGCGCGGTGGAAATCAGCGTGACCGCAATTCAGGCCGGACCGACGGCCGTATTCGGCTTTGTGATCCGCGATGCCAGCCGGATCGAGTCGGTGCGGCCCGTGGGTGCGCCGGTGTCGAATGACAGTGCCCGCTCGGTGATGGAATTGGTCGGGTCGGCCACGCTGAAGGAAATCGTGGCCGAAACGACAGACGTGGTCGAACGGATGTGCATCGAAACCGCGATCGAACTGACCATGAACAACCGCGTTGCCGCGTCCGAAATGCTGGGCCTGTCGCGGCAGTCGCTGTATGTGAAACTGCGCAAATATGACCTGCTGGCCAAAGGCGAGTAATGTCAGTGGTTTGGCTGGTTGAGTCACCCGGGACGCTGCCCCGGACCCCTGGGGTATTTGGCTCAAGATGAATGCCACCGGCTTTCCGAAGTTGCGGCGAAGTGTCCAGTGCGGTTTACACTTGCCGACTCTCCCACTGTCACTCTAACATGACAGCATGAGTGTCATGTCAGATTTGCACCCTTCTGTTCCGGCCCGCCGCTGGCCCGAGCCCAGGGCGGCGCTGCGACTGATCAAGCCGGTGACATGGTTCCCGCCGATGTGGGCCTATCTGTGCGGCGTGGTGTCGTCGGGCGTGCCGATATCGTCGCAGCCGGGGCTGGTGGTGCTGGGCGTCGTGCTGGCCGGGCCGGTGGTCTGCGGGATGAGCCAGGCCGCCAACGACTGGTGCGACCGGCATGTTGACGCCATCAACGAACCCGACCGGCCGATCCCGTCGGGCCGGATTCCGGGGCGCTGGGGGCTGTGGATCGCGCTGGCGATGACCGCGCTGTCGCTGGCGGTGGGCTGGTTTCTGGGGCCGTGGGGCTTTGGCGCGACGGTGGTGGGCGTGCTGGCGGCCTGGGCCTATTCCGCCGAGCCGGTGCGGCTGAAACGGTCGGGCTGGTGGGGGCCGGGGCTGTGCGGGCTGTCGTATGAAAGCCTGCCATGGTTCACCGGGGCGGCCGTGCTGGCGGCGGGCG
>Ga0105046_10001578_pt1 | contig 35244 bp, 35 predicted proteins | sample MAT03_FD_78385 | JGI IMG/M metagenome (GOLD analysis project Ga0105046, IMG submission 78385) | Freshwater microbial communities from Lake Fryxell liftoff mats and glacier meltwater in Antarctica - MAT-03 (megahit assembly) | ecosystem: Environmental > Aquatic > Freshwater > Ice > Liftoff... | reverse complement strand
TCTGTGATCGAACGCTTCTCCCCCATGAGCCAGGGCTCAAAGCAGCAAGCCCTTCAATCGATACAACAAATCTAAAGCCTGGCGCGGCGTTAGCGTGTCCGGGTCGATCTCGCGCAGCGCGTCGAGCGCCGGGGAGGGCGGCGCAAACAAATCAATCTGCGCGGGTTTCGCCGTGTCGGCTGCGCCCGCTGGTCGCCCGGCGCGGCCGGAACGGGCGTTTCCGGCTTCTAGGCCGCGCAAAACCGACGCGGCGCGCTTCAGCACGCGCGTGGGCAGGCCGGCCAACGCGGCCACTTGCAGACCAAAGCTGCGATTGGCGGGCCCAGATTTGACCGTATGTAAAAACACCAGCGCATGACTGTGTTCAACCGCGTCTAGATGCACGTTGGCGACCGCCTCACACTCATCGGCCAGCTCGGTCAGCTCAAAGTAGTGCGTCGCAAACAAGGTGTAGGCGCGGTTTTTCTCGGCCAATTCGATGGCGCAGGCGCGCGCGATCGCCAAGCCATCGTAGGTGCTGGTGCCGCGGCCAATTTCGTCCATCAGCACCAAGCTGTATTCGCTGGCGTTGTGCAAAATGCGCGCTGTTTCGCTCATTTCCACCATAAACGTCGATTGGCCGCGCGCCAGATCGTCACCGGCGCCAATCCGCGTGAAGATTCGATCAATAGGGCCGATTAAAGCGGCGCTGGCGGGCACCGCGCTGCCGATGTGCGCCAGCAATACGATCAGCGCGTTTTGTCGCATGTAGGTGCTTTTGCCGCCCATATTCGGGCCGGTGATGACCAGCATGCGGCGATCACTGTGCAAATCCAGGTCGTTGGGCTCAAAGGGCTCACGCCGCACGATTTCGATCACCGGATGGCGTCCGGCTTGGATTTTTAGCACGCGCTCGTCGGTCAAGTGCGGGCGCACCCAGTTCCAGCGCTCGGCGCCATCGCTCAATGCCGCGATCACATCCAAGTGGGCCAGCGCATCGGCGGCCGCGCGCAGCGTATCCAGATGGGTTTGTAGCTCTAAAATGAGGCTGTCATACAAACCACGCTCGCGCATCAGCGCGCGTTCGCGACTGCCCAGCACTTTATCCTCGTAGAGTTTCAGTTCTTCGGTGATGTAGCGTTCCGCGCCTTTCAAGGTTTGCCGCCGCGACCAACGCGCCGGTACGCGGTCTAAGTGCGAGCGCGTCACTTCCAGGTAATAACCGTGCACCTTGTTGTAGGCGACGCGTAAATTGCCGATCCCGGTTGCTTCGCGCTCACGACGTTCCAGATCGACCAGGAACTCGTCAGCACCGGCCGATAACAAACGTAATTCGTCGAGTTCGCTGTCAAAACCAGTGGCGATGACACCGCCATCGCGCATCAAAATTGGCGGCTCGGCGACCACGGCGCGCGCCAATAAGCCTTGCGTTTCCTGCAAACCGTTGAGCGCCTGCGCCCAGGCGACTAGCGCGCTGGGTTTGCCTTGTTCGGCAATTTGCGCCAAGGCCGGGCAGGCCGCCAAGGCATCGCGCAGGCCTGCAAGATCACGCGGACGCGCCGAACCCAAGGCCAGTCGCCCGAGCATGCGTTCGACATCGCCGAGCGGCTGCAGCGCCGCGCGCAGGGGCTCGATCAGTGCCAGATTGCGTACCGATTCGATGGCGTCTTGGCGTACCCGAAGCGCGCTGTGATCGCGCAAGGGACGCGCCAGCCAACGGCGCAACAGGCGCGCGCCCATCGGTGTCAGGCAGCGATCTAACACGCCAATCAGCGTGTGTTCGCGGCGCCCAGACGGGTGTTCTTCGATTTCTAAGTGGCGCCGCGTGGCGGCGTCCAGATGCAGTGAATCCTCGCCGTGTTCGACCGATAAGCTGGCCAGTCGAGGCAGGGCGGTTTTTTGGGTCTCGCGCACGTACTGCAAAAGCGCGCCGGCCGCGCCCAATGCCAAAGTCAGGTGCTCGCAACCAAAACCGCTCAGGTCGCGCACCGCAAATTGTTGCTGCAAAGCACGGCGACCGGCATCACCATCGAAGTGCCAAGCTGCCAGATGACGAACCAGACCCGCTTCCACGTCCGCCGGCGGGTTCAAGTCTTCCGGAAATAGGGTTTCGGCTGGCGCTAGGCGCGCAATTTCTGCGGCGAGCGCGCTGGCCGGAATTTCGCTTAGACGGATCCGTCCGGAACCCAAATCGAGCCATGCCAAGCCGATCAAGGCCGGCGCATCGCGATGTGATCGAGTGCCCGCATCGACGGCAGCGGGGCGCACGGCGCCAAAGGCCACGGCCAGCAGCAAATTATCGCGCCGCTGATCGAGCAAGGCGTCGTCGACCACGGTGCCGGGCGTGACGATCCGGGTGATGCGGCGTTCCACCAGACCTTTGGCTTCTTTCGGATCGCCAATTTGTTCGGCGATCGCGACGGCCTCGCCCAGTCTGATCAATTTGGCCAAGTAGCCGTCCAGCGCATGGACCGGCACACCGGCCATCGGGATCGGCGCGCCGGCTGATTGGCCGCGCTGGGTTAGCGTGATGTCGAGCAAACTCGCCGCACGCCGCGCGTCGTCATAAAACACCTCGTAAAAATCGCCCATGCGAAACAGCAACAACAAATCCGGTTGTTCCGCTTTGAGCGCCAAGTACTGGCGCATCAATGGCGTGTGTTCGGCACTGACTGGCGGAAGTGACATGAACCATCTCGACGGCGCGGAGCAATGGACCGACTTATAGCCTGAGCACTATCATCCCGCATCGGTCACACCAGGTCGAACTTGATACGGATCGTTAAGTGTCCATCTGATTGATCAATTGATCTCAATTAGCAGCGGAGTTCCCAATGAAGTCGACGCTATTAGGCGCCAGTTTGCTGGCTGCGCTGGGCCTGAGCTTGCCGTTGTCCGCACAATCGCGAAGTTCGCTGCAATCAGTGGCAAATGGAAGCCAGGGCATTCCCGCTGGCGGACTGTATGTGCCACCCGGCAGCTTGTTCGACAACGAGCAAAGCGATGGTCTTACCTCGCTGGCCTCGCAAAACAGCGCCGGGACACTGACTGCCCGCACGGCCGACGATTTTCGCATTCCCAGCGGCGCGTGCAGCAGCGGTCAATTCAACATCAGCCAGTTCCGTTTGCAAATGGTGCAAACCGATACTGCGCCGCAGGTTTTCGCTGTAGATCTTTTCAACGACGATGGCACCGGCAACGCGCCGACCGCAGGTTTGACCGCGCTGCAGACCTTTGCGGAAACCGCGCAGACGCTGTTGGGACCGTTTGCGCTAGGCACTTCCATCTTTGAAGCCAACTTTGCCACGCCCGGTTTGATCCTCAACGGCGACAGGACCTATTGGCTGTCTGGGTTTGGTACTGCGGCGGTTGCGAACGCCGCTGCGTTTAACAATTTCTTCGCTACTTCTGCGGGTGCTGCTGGCAGCACTGACAATGCCGTCCTAATCGCGCCGGGTGCGGGGGTTCCAGCTTGGACGCCGGTGCAAGTGGTCATTGGCGGCAGCCCATTGGCATTTTCGTTTGCCGTCGATGGTGCCTGCCGTCTCACCGAAGCCGATTTGTCGCTCACCAAGAGCAGTGGCGGAACGACTGCGGTACCCGGCGCTCCGCTGGTGTACACGCTGGTTGCCAGTAACGCCGGCCCGGCGCCGATCACGGGAGCTACGGTTACGGACAATTTTGCCGCGCCGCTGACTGCGTGCACTTGGACTTGCGCGGGTGCTATGGGTGGCACCTGTGCTGCCGCCGGCACTGGCAATATCGCCGATAGCGTTAATTTGCCGAGTGGTGGCACTGCAACCTACAGCGCAACCTGCTCAGTGCCTGCCAATGCGACCGGTTCGGTCAGCAACACGGCCAGCATCGCCGGGCCCGGTGGCGGACCTACGGATCCAAACGCGGCAAATAACAGCGCGACCGATACCGACACGTTGACGCCGGAGGCCGATCTGTCGGTCACGATCAGCGACGCTCCGGATCCGGTGACTGCTGGCACCAACCTGACCTATACGCTCACCGTGTCTAACGCCGGACCGAGCGCTGCGGCGAGCGTCACGGTTGCGATGGCGGCTCCGGTTGGCACGACGCTAGTCACCGCGCCGGGTGCGATCGGTACGCTGGCCGCTGGCGCCTCGGTGCAAAGCACCTACGTGTTTGCGCTGGCCGCGGCAGTGCTGACGGGCACAACGATCACCGGCACGGCGACCGCTGCGTCGACCACCCCAGATCCGATCCTCGGCAATAACAGCGCCACGACGACGACGGCAGTCATCACCTCGGCCGATTTGCGTTTGATCAGCTTGCTGCCCTCGGCTACGGCGACCAACGTCAATGTGCCAGTGAGCTTCACGGCGACCAGTCAGAACTTCGGCCCCAGCGATGCGCAAAACGTGGTGGTGTCAGTCACGCTTTCGCCTGACTTCCGCTACACCAGTCACACGGCAGCCGGCGCGACCTGCAGCATGCCGCAAGTGGGCACGACCGGCAGCCTTGTATGCACCTGGGCGGGCGCCACGGCACCCAGCGTGAGCCGCACGCTGCAGGTGGTGGCGTTCAGCAACAACCCCGGCAGCAGTGCCATCAATGCGCTCAGCAGTTCAGGCACCACCGATCCCGTTCCTGGCAATAACAGCGCTGTAGTCCATGTGCAGGTGGGTTTTTTGGTTGCGGGCATCCCCACGCTGGGTAGCTACGCGCTGGTCTTGCTTGGCCTGCTGCTCGGTTTGATGGGCTTTGTTGCGGCGCGCCGTCACATTTAAAGGTGAGCATCTGATCGGGCAAAACTCGGACAAGCCGCCGCTGGCGCTTGCCCTATATGGCGGCGCGGCCTACCGTTCGCGCCGACCCAAATCGCAGCATGGAACCCATGGCCCGACAAATCGCAATCGTCGAAGATGAACCCGCAATTCGCGCCAACTACGCCGACGCATTAAAACGCTACGGCTACGATGTGCAGACCTTTGCATCGCGTCCACAGGCATCCAGTGCGTTTACCCTGCGCATGCCTGATTTGGTACTGATCGACATCGGCCTGGGAGACGAGCCAGAGGGTGGCTTCGAACTGTGCCGAGAACTGCGGCAGCGCTCGACGTCCTTGCCGATCATCTTTCTGACCGCGCGCGATGCCGATTTGGACATCATTTCCGGGCTGCGCCTGGGCGCTGATGACTATTTGACCAAGGACATCAGCCTGCAGCACTTGCTGGCGCGGATTGTCTCTTTGTTCCGACGCGTGGAGGCGTTGAGCCAGCCGGCCGGCAAGGATCAGTTGTTAGAACACGGTCACCTGAAGCTGGAAGGCGATCGGATGCGCGTCACCTGGCGCGATATCGATGTGCCGCTAACAGTGACCGAATTTTGGATCGTGCATGCGATGGCGCGTTATCCCGGCCATGTGAAAAATCGCGATCAATTGATGAGCGCCGCGCAAGTGGTGGTCGACGAAGCCACGATCACCAGCCATATCAAACGCATTCGCAAAAAATTTGTCGCCGTCGATCACGAATTTGATGCGGTCGATACCGTGCACGGTGTCGGTTATCGCTGGCGCGCCTGAAGCCTGCTTATGCAGCGGAGCGTACTCCGCTGCCTTTGCCTACGGTACCGGCAAAAACCTAAACTCGAAAGCCATGGCCTCTTGGCCCGGATCGGCCACCTCAAACACCAGAGGCGTGGTGGCGCCGGCCGGGAATCCGCGCTGCACACTTTGCGCTTCGGCTAGGTACTCGGACGGTACAAAGCGGCGTTTGGCGATCGCCCGATCGCCGAGGTCTGACAGCGTCACTTCAACCACCGGGAAACGTTGGGTGAAATCGGCATCATTGACCATGCTGGCGCTGATCATCAGCGCTTTCGGTGCATTCGGGTGTGGGCGGACTTCGCGGCTCACCAAGCGGATAGCCTCCACCGCGCTACGCATCGGTAATTGGCAATTAAGCTGATCACAGACGCGGTCCAACCAGGGGCGCAAACGCGCGTCTTCCAGTAGCTTGGTGCGCTCCGCGTAGCCGATTTGGCCAACCAGCACCAAGGTCAATACGACACCTCCGAACCACCAGCCCGAATTGCTCGGCGGTCGGGTTGCCATCGCGCGTTGACTGGCGCCCTGGATGCGCACGGCAGTGCGCGGCTCCGCGCTAGGGCCGGGCGCGCCGCGACCGCGATTGTCGCGATCATGCGCAATCCATTCACCCGGCAAACGTGGCTCGCGGCGCCCATCGCGGCTTGCTGTTAACGGTGTGTTGCCATCAAAGTTGGGCTGGCGCGGTGCCGGGCGCATGGCTGGAATACTCAGCACCACCGGCGTTGGGCTGGACTCTTCTTCCGGTAAATCTTGGAACGGCGTTTCCGGCAGACGTTCGATCAGCCGCTCCAAGCCATCAAAGACGTGCCCGCAGTGTCCGCAACGAAACTGCCCGCGCGAACGCGCCAGTGCTTCGGCCTGGAGGCGGTAAACCGTGAGACAGCGCCCGCATTGTGTGTACATGGCGCGAAGGATAACCTGCTTGCGAGCCACCCGCTTCTGAGTGCATCGGTTGACCGTCGGAAAATGCGCACATGAACCCACCAGACTCGTCATTGCGAGGGAGCCTTAAGCGACCGCGGCAATCCAGCGACTTGGCTTTTGGTGTCCCGAAAGTCTCTGGATTGCGGGCTTAAACGCGACGAACAGCGGTAACCCGAATCCAATCCTCACGCTGGACCACGTCGAAATTCTCAAACAAAGCGCGATAGCGTTCGATTAATTCGACTTCTTGGCCTTTCAGCATGCCGGAGAATGCCGCCAAACCACCCGGTTTTAGCGTGCGCGCAATTGCATCGGCCATTTCTAGCAACGGGTTAAGCAGAATATTGGCCAATAATCGATCACACGCCGCCGGCCGCACACTATTCGGAGTCAGTAAACTCAGGTGTTCAAGCACCCCATTGCGCTGGGCGTTTTCGTGCGAAGCGATCAAAGCCTGCGGATCATTATCCAAGCCCCAAGCGTGGCCGGCGCCTAAGCGCAAGGCGGCCACCGCGAGCACGCCGGAGCCGCAGCCGTAATCGAACACGTTCTCGCCACTCCAGCTGAGCCCGTCTAACCAATCTAGGCACAGCGCGGTGGTTGGGTGGGTGCCGGTGCCAAACGCCAAGCCCGGGTCGAGTCGCACCACGACCAGATCGGGATCGGCCGGTGGTTCAATGGTAGTGGGGAAAATCCATAAGCGCCGACCAAAACGCATCGGTTGGTAATGATCCATCCACGCGCGCGTCCAGTCGCGGTCGTCCAGCCGCGCAAAACGCGCGCTGCGCAAGACCTGTTCGGGCAGTTTGCCGTCCAGCGCCACCAACAACTCGAGCGGGTCACGCTCGACGGGAAACAAGGCCTGCAATTGCAAATGCGGCCACAGCGGCGTTTCCCCCGGTGCGGGCTCCAACACCGGATGGTCCTCGGCATCGGTCAGCGTTTGCGCAAGCGCACCCACCGCATCAAGCGCGTTTTCAACCGCACCGTGTTCGGCAGATTCAAGACGAAGGTGTAGTTCTAGCCAGGGCATTTTGGGTTGGTGGTTGTTGGTTGATGGTTGGTCGTGCATTGGGTAGGGGCGGGTTACCCGCCCTTACAACTCAATTACTTACGCGCTTCTGCCAGTCTGCGCTCCAAATAATGGATATTAAATCCACCGACTTGGAACATTTGATCGAGCATATTCGACTGCTGTAAGGGGATATTGGTTTTAATGCCTTGGATGACCAATTCACTTAAGGCTACGCGCATGCGGGCGATTGCGGTGGCGCGGTCTGGGCCGTGGGCGATAACTTTGGCGATCATCGCGTCGTAATTGGGTGGGATTTTGTAGCCATCGTACAAATGCGTTTCCATGCGGATGCCCGGGCCGCCCGGTGGGTGGTAACGGCTCACGGTGCCGGGTGAGGGCATAAAGGTGTTTGGATCTTCGGCATTGATGCGGCATTCAATGGCATGTCCGCGCATCACAATATCCGATTGTTTGTAGCGCAGTTTTTCGCCAGAGGCGACGCGAATCTGTTCGGTCACCAGATCAACGCCGGTGACCATTTCGGTGACTGGGTGTTCTACCTGGATGCGCGTATTCATCTCGATAAAGTAGAACTTGCCGCGCTCAAATAAAAATTCGAAGGTGCCCGCGCCGCGATAATCAATGCGTCTGCACGCTTGTACGCACACTTCACCGATTTCGGCGCGCTGTTTCTCTGAAATGCCCGGCGCTGGCGCTTCTTCGATCACTTTCTGGTGGCGGCGTTGCATCGAACAATCCCGCTCGCCCAAATGAATCGCATTGCCTTGGCCATCGGCCAGCACTTGGATTTCGATATGGCGCGGATTTTCTAAGTATTTCTCTAAATACACCTGGTCATTGCTAAATGCGCTTTTGGCTTCCGCGCGGGTCACCGCGACCGCATTCAACAAGGCCATCTCGGTGTGCACCACGCGCATTCCACGTCCGCCGCCGCCGCCGGAGGCTTTGATAATCACCGGGTAGCCAATTGCTTTGGCAATGCGCGCGTTGTCTGCGGCATCGTCGCTGAGTGGTTTGCCGGAACCTGGCACGCACGGCACGCCGGCTTGTTTCATCGCGGTGATGGCCGACACCTTATCGCCCATCAGGCGAATGGTTTCTGGGCGCGGTCCAATAAACACGAAACCCGATTCTTCCACACGTTCGGCAAAATCGGCGTTTTCGGACAAAAAGCCGTAACCGGGATGAATGCCTTGCGCGTCGGTGACTTCCGCTGCGGCAATTAAGGCAGGAACGTTCAAATAGCTGTCTTTTGCCGCTGCCGGGCCGATGCAGACGGACTCGTCTGCCATCGCCACATGTTTCAAATTGCGATCAACGGTCGAATGCACGGCAACGGTTTTAATGCCCAGCGCCTGGCAAGCGCGCAAGATGCGGAGCGCGATTTCGCCACGATTGGCGATAACGATTTTTTCAAGCATGACGAGGATGGGCTCTGAACGTGGCACATGCTGGCGGGTTTATTAGGAGTGGAGCGAGTTCTTTACCGCACAAGCGAATCACTGAATCACCACTAGGGCTTCGTCGAATTCGACCGGTTGGCCGTTTTCGACCAGGATTTTGATGACCGTTCCCGCCACTTCACTTTCGACCGGGTTGAACATCTTCATGGCTTCGATAATGCCGATGGTATCGCCCACTTTGATCAGTTGACCGATCTTGAGAAATGGCGCAGCGGCGGGTGCGGAGGCGGCGTAATAGGTGCCGACCATCGGTGAACGCACCACTTGGCCTTCGAATTTGGGTTCGGCCTGATTGGCTTCCGCTACGGCGCTCGCCGCCGAAGGACTAGGTGCTGCGCCGGGCGCGACTTGGTAATGGGTGGGCTGCGGCGCCGCGCTCATCATCGGCATATTCTTCGGCCAACGGCTCAAGCGCACCGTTTCTTCGCCCTCGCGGATTTCCATCTCGGCTAAATTTGATTCTTCGAGCAATTCGATCAATTTTTTGATCTTGCGAATATCCATGGCCATGGCCGAACTCCAGAGGTCGCTGTCGCAATCAATTCAAAAGGAGACTTAGTTGACGCGGCGCATTGCCGCGTCCAAGCCTAGTCGGTAACTATCGACACCCAGCCCGGTGATCACACCCACGGCGATGTCGGAAAGATAGGAGCGCTGTCGAAACGCTTCGCGTGCATGTACATTGCTTAAGTGCACTTCGATAAACGGAATGGCCACACCTGCCAGTGCATCACGCAAGGCAATGCTGGTATGGGTGAACGCCCCGGGATTGATGACGATAAAGCGGGCGCCGTCCATGCGCGCCGCATGAATTCGATCAATCAACACGTGTTCGGCATTGCTCTGCAAACACTGCAACTGATGCCCCGCCGCACTCGCCTGCTCGGTCAGTTCCTGCTCAATCTGCGCCAGCGTGGTATGGCCATAGATTTGCGGCTCGCGACTACCGAGCAAATTGAGATTGGGACCGTTGAGCAGCAGTAAGAGCGCCATTCTCGAGGGTCGCAAGGTCAAGGCCGCGTAGTCTGCTTGTCCGTGCGGCCGCTGTCCAGTCACGATCACCGCCGAACATGCGGCGATCTTCGCCATTCGGGCGCGTATGGCGTGGTCCACCAGAGCCGAACCTCTGCTGGGTTCGATCTGTGATCGAACGCTTCTCACCCCGACCATGGATCACGCATCAGTTTGACTCGCATCCAGTGTCATTGTCACGCAAGGTCAAGGCGATGAATAGTCGGTATTGTCAGAATGCACAGGTACAGTAGCGGCGCAGACTGTACTGATTCCGCGTGGCTGCGAGCCTTAACCTTAGAAACCTCATTTGCTTAACCGTTGGGCCAAGCGGGCTTTGCTGCGCGAATCGCTTTTTTTCCAATCCCCGCCACCAACAAGGTTGTCTGATGCCACACGACATTCCATTGATCACCACTATCGCGGCGGCGTTGGGATTTGGGCTGATCTTGGGCTACGTTGCGGTCAAGCTGCGCTTGCCAGCCTTGGTGGGCTATTTGGTGGCAGGTATCTTGATTGGACCGAGTACGCCGGGATTCGTCGCCGATGTTGCGCTATCCATGCAGTTGGCTGAGATTGGCGTGATGTTGTTGATGTTTGGCGTAGGGCTGCATTTCTCTTTGGACGACTTGCTCGCAGTGCGCAAAATCGCGCTGCCTGGCGCTGTGCTGCAAATGGCCGCCGCCACGCTGATGGGTTGGGGATTGTCCTATTGGTGGGGCTGGTCCTTCGGAGCGGGCTTGGTTTTTGGGCTTTGCCTATCTGTGGCGAGCACCGTGGTGTTGCTAAGGGCCCTAGAAAGCCGAGGGCTGCTGGAATCCATCAACGGAGGCATCGCGGTGGGTTGGTTGGTGGTTGAAGATTTGGCGATGGTGTTGGTGTTGGTGTTGCTGCCGGCTTTGTCCGGCTGGTTAGGCGGAGTGAGCCCGCCCGGCGGCAGCGACAGTATTTGGCTCACTTTGGGCCTTACTTTGGGTCAAGTCGCACTCTTTGTCGCGCTGATGCTCATTGTTGGCCGACGGCTATTCCCTTGGGTGTTGTGGCAAGTCGCACGCACGGGATCGCGCGAGTTGTTCACCCTGTGTGTCGTTGCGGCGGCGGTAGGCATCGCGTACGGCTCGGCAGCGTTGTTTGGTGTGTCCTTCGCGCTCGGTGCATTTTTCGCAGGCATGGTGCTGCGCGAATCCGCGCTGAGTCATCGCGCTGCGGATGAATCTTTGCCGTTGCGCGACGCCTTTTCGGTGCTGTTTTTTGTGTCTGTCGGCATGTTGTTTGATCCGATGATTCTGGTCGAACAACCGCTAAGGGTGCTGTTGGTGGTCGCCGTCATCATGTTGGGCAAAACACTGGTCGCGTTTGCGTTGGTATTGGCGCTGCGTTATCCGTTGAATACTGCGTTGACGGTATCGGCTAGCTTGGCGCAAATCGGCGAGTTTTCGTTCATTTTAGCGAGTCTCGGCGTGTCTTTGCAGCTACTCCCGCCGGAAGGTCAGAGCTTGATTCTTGCTGGCGCGCTGATTTCGATTGCCTGCAATCCACTCCTGTTTGCAGCTATTGAGCCGCTGCAATCGTGGATACGCAAGCGCTCCAAACGTGCGCGGGCCATGGAAATGCCCGATGACCCACTGGCGGTGCTGCCCATGTCAGTCGACAGCGCTCTATTGACTAATCATGTGGTGCTGGTGGGCTATGGACGCGTGGGGCGACGCATTGTCGAGAGTCTGCGGGCCAGTGCGATCAAGCTGGTGGTTGCTGAGGAGAATCGTGAAAAAGTCGAAAAATTGCGCGCCAGTGGTATCTACGCGGTGTTCGGCGACGCCAGCGAGCCTGCGGTATTGATCCAAGCCCACGTCGCCCGTGCGCGATTATTGGTGATCGCGGTGCCGGATGCATTTGGCGCGCGCAAGATGATTGAAATTGCGCGCATGCTGAAACCGGGAATTGAAGTTGTGGTGCGCACCCATAGTGACGAAGAGGCCGCGTTATTGCGCAGCGAACACGCCAGCTCGGTGTTTATTGGTGAAGAGCAACTGGCGCAAGGTATGGTGCTCCACATTGAGCAGCGCATGCGCGCGTAGCGACGCGACTGCACCAACGCAACCACTCAATACACCTGACCTTCCATCTCCCGATACAGCGCCAACACGGTGCGTGCTTGTTCACGACACACATCGCGCTCGACTCGGATGCCGCGGCGGGTCAGTTCGCCAACCCAGTCATCGGGCAGCGGACCTTCATCGAAACCGGTCAGTGCTTCAACATCTTCGGATCGTGCGCCGATGACTAGCGTATCGATACCGGCCCAAACGGTCGCGCCAAAACACTGGCAGCAGGGCTGTGAGCTGGTCGCCAGCGTGATTTTTTTGCCGATCGCGTTTAGCCGGAATTGCTGTAGGCGCTGCTGCGCCATCATATAAGCCATGATTTCCGCATGTGCGAGCGAACAGTTTTGTTCGGTCACTCGATTAACACCGATGCTGATCAGCTTGCCGCCTTCGCTAAACACCGCAGCACCAAAGGGACCGCCGCTGCGCTCCTCAACATTCATGCGCGATAGTTCAATCGCCAAAGTGACCTGTTCTTCTGGCGTTTCGTAAAGGCGTTGCATATCGACTACCTGTTGCGTCCAGGCAGGCAGCGTCAGGTGAACTTGAACGGGCAGGATCATGGTGAGCTCTCAAACTTTATTTGTTGAACGTCGTGAGGGCGCGCGTACGCGCGCGGTCGCTTCCACAACACTAGCGCGTCTTTGCATAGGAATCGCGCAGCGTCACAGTGCGATTGAACACGGCATGGCCGGCGCAATGATCGAAACGATCGGCGACAAAAAAGCCGAGGCGCTCAAACTGAAAGTGCTGCTCCGGCTGTGCATTGGCTAAGCTCGCTTCCAACCAGGCGTGTACGACTCGTTTTGAGTCTGGGTTCAGGTGATCGGAGAAGGTTTTGCCATCACTGCCATCGTCTGGATTGGCGACGTTGAAGAGGCGATCGTAGAGCCGCACCTGCGCCCACATCGCGTGCGGCACTGAGACCCAGTGGATGGTGCCTTTGATTTTGCGATCCGCACCAGGCAATCCAGCGCGTGTGCTGGGATCCAAGCTTGCGCGCAGCTCAATGACCTTGCCATCGGCGTCTTTAATCACTTCGTCGCAGCGCACGATGCCAATGCCGCGCAAACGGACTTCGCCGCCGGGAACCAAGCGATGAAAACCCTTGCTCGGCACTTCCATAAAATCTTCGCGTTCGATCCACAGTTGCGGCGAAAACGGCACCACGCGCGTGCCAAAACTCTCATCTTTCGGGTGATTGGCGAAGTTCAGATGTTCTTCGTAATCCTCGGGCAAATTGCTTAGCGTCAGGCGCAAGGGATCAAGTACGGCCAGACGGCGCGGTGCGCTGTTATCGAGCGCCTCGCGCACGCAGCCTTCGAGCACGCTAAATTCGATGGTCGCAACTTGTTTGCTAATGCCCATGCGTTCCCAGAAGGTGCGGATGGCCGCCGCCGGATAGCCACGGCGTCGCGCGCCCGATAGCGTGGGCATACGCGGATCGTCCCAGCCATCGACTAGACCGTCTTGCACCAGTGAGATGAGCTTGCGTTTGCTCATCACCGTGTAATCAAGATTGCCACGCGCAAACTCGGTTTGCTGCGGCCGCGAGGTGGGCATGTCGAAACCTTTGGCACGCAGCGGCGTGGTCAGCTCGCTATCGCCGACCAGATCAAGTTGGTCCAGGCACCAGTCGTACAGCGGACGATGATCAGCAAACTCCAATGTGCACAAGGAATGGGTGATGCCTTCCACGGCGTCTGAAATGCAATGGGCGTAGTCGTACATCGGATAAATGCACCAAGCGTCGCCGGTGTTCTGATGGCTGACTTTGCGAATCCGATAGAGCGCTGGATCACGCAAATTCATGTTCGGCGATGCCATATCGATTTTTGCGCGCAAAGTGCGCGCACCATCATCGAATTCGGCGGCGCGCATACGTGCAAACAAATCGAGGTTTTCAGCGGCGCTGCGTTCGCGAAACGGGCTATCGCGACCCGGCGAGGTCAGCGTGCCACGATAGGCGCGCACTTCATCGGCGGACAGATCACACACATAGGCCAATCCTTGGTGAATCAGCTTTAGCGCGCACAGATAAAACACCTCGAAATAGTCCGACGCGTGCAACAGAGCTTGCCATTCGAAACCCAGCCAATGCACATCGGCTTGAATGGCTTGCACGTATTGCAAATCCTCTTTGGCTGGATTGGTGTCGTCAAAGCGCAAGTTGCAGCTGCCGCCATTTTCCAGCGCCATGCTGAAATTCAGGCAGATGCTTTTGGCGTGACCCAAATGCAAATACCCGTTGGGTTCGGGCGGAAATCGCGTAACAACGCGACCGCCATGCAGGCCGCGGGCGATGTCGTCGCGAATGAGGGTGCGGATGAAGTGATTGGCAACGGGTAGTTCGGCGGTCATGTGCAAGTGCGCGCAAGCAAAGCCGGCAATTGTGCAAGATGCGGACGCGCAGGGCAAAGCTTGGATGTGGAATTGTGCAGTTGGGTGCAAGTCCCGGTCGCCCCGGCGCGCTTATTCGCGCACCAAACTGAGTGGGACTTTGGCTCCGATCGGGAGTAAAAAAGTCGTAGGTCACGTTGCCCGCAGGGCTACGTGACAGTGCTCCGATGTCACGTCGGCCTGCGGCCTACGTGACCTACGCATCAACGCTGAAAAAAATGCATTAAAATCATTTGCTCGCGGTATGTTTGGTGCAAGTCAATTGGATGTGGCGTGACTTGAGGTGCCGGAGCGGCGACGGTGTGCCGGACAGTAGCCCGCCCTCGTAGCCGGGGTAAGCCCCAGAGCGACTATGTTGCCCCGCCATCTGCCGCAAAAAACGCCTCAACATCGTTGATCATTCTTGATCTGCGCATCGGTGGCAGTGATTCCAGGAACTGTCGGCCATAGGGTTTGGTGTTCAAGCGCGGATCGCAGAGCATCAGTACACCGCGGTCGCGGGTGCTGCGGATCAAGCGGCCAGCGCCTTGTTTGAGCGCCAGCACTGCGCTGGGCAGCTGGTAGTCGCGAAACGGATTGCCGCCATTGCTGCGAATGGCTTCCAGCCGCGCTTCCATCACCGGATCGCCGATTTGCGCAAACGGCAATTTGTCGATCACCACCAGCGAAAGCGCGTCGCCGGGCACATCGACGCCTTCCCAAAAGCTGGCGGCGCCCAGTAATACGCCATTGCCGGATGCGATGAAGTCAGCCAGTAACGCCGGACGGGGCCGTTCGCCTTGCACAAACAACGGATAACGCGTCTGCGCACGCAAAATCTCGGCCGCTTCGCGCAGCGCACGGTGCGAGGTGAACAACAAAAAGGCCCGACCTTTAGAAGCAGCCAGCACTGGCAATGTGGCTTGCACGACCGCGTCGGTATATCCGTAGGTATTCGGTTCCGGAATGCGCAGCGGCTGATAGAGCAGTGCCTGACTCGGATAATCGAAAGGGCTGTCCAATTGCAGCGTTTGGGCGTCGGTAAATCCTGTCGTGGACTGGAACAGCGCGAAAGAATTGCCAACCGCCAGCGTCGCCGAGGTTGCAATCCAGGCGGCGCGCGACGCAATTCGGTATTCGGCCAGCGGTTCAGCAGCGTCCAGTGGTGTGGCGTGCAGCGCAAAACCGCGCTGAAATAACTCGTACCAGCAGACTTCACCCTCTTTGGCGTCGCCACAGGCGCGGCCCAGTTTCAGCAGCGCATCGCTAGCGCGCGCAGAGCAAGCCTCCAGGCCGGTACTGCGCTCGGCTTGTGCGGCCAGCGCATCGACCAAACCCGATAAACCGCTAGCCAGCGCGTCGCGCGCTTCGTTGACGCCCTCGCGTTGCGCCGCTAACCACCAGGCACCTTTGTTCGGCAAGTCATCCAAAGCGAGTCGAAACTCGCGCGTGCGCTGCTCTAGTTCTGAGATCGGTGCTTGCAGTAGCGCCAAAGCGCCGGTTTGCGCGGCGGCCTCGGTTTGCGTGTCGCGACAGAGGTCTCCCAGCTGCCGATAGCTCAGCGACGAGGTAAAAAACTGACTGGCGACTTCGGCGATTTGATGCGCTTCGTCGAGAATGAAAGCTTCTGCGCCGGGCAGGATTTCGCCAAAACCTTCGCGTTTGATGGCCAAATCGGCAAATAACAAATGGTGGTTGACGACCACCACATCGGCTTCCTGGGCTTTACGGCGGGCTTTGACGACAAAACAGTCCTGGAATTTTGGACATTCGCTCCCCAGGCAGTTTTCCGTGGTCGAGGTCACCCACGGCCAAACGCTGGAATCTTCGCTGACCGCGTCCAATTCCATACGATCGCCATGCCGCGTAAGTCTGGCCCAGCTGCGGATTTCGCTTAAGTCCCGCAGCGCTTCGCGGCTGGCCAAACGCGCCAGTTCTTCAGCCAAATCCAATCGATGTAAGCACAAATAATTGGCCCGACCCTTGAGCAGCGCTTTTTTTGGATTGACCTTCAGCGTAGCGCACACACGCGGCAAATCGCGATGAAATAACTGATCTTGCAGCGTTTTTGTGCCGGTCGAGATAATCACCCGGCGATTGCCAAGCAATGCCGGCACCAAATATGCAAAGGTCTTACCAGTGCCGGTACCCGCTTCCACGATCAACGCGCTGCGATCGTCGAGTGCGCTTTCGATCGCCGCCGCCATGCGCTGTTGCTGCTCGCGCGCCATAAAATTCGGATCGGCGGCAAACGGACTATCCGGCCCAAGGGCGTTCGCTGCCGACATACGGGCTTCTGGCTGGCAAGAAAGCGTGCAGTCTACGGCACGGGTGGTCTGGTTGTTGGTTAGCTTCTGGTGCGAGTCAAAATGATGTGGTGATCCAACTGCGGGTCAGAGCTCCGGCAGGCCTCGAGATGAAGTCGCTTGGCAGCCCACATCAGTTTGACTCGCACCCCACCAACAACCAACAACCAAACCCGCCTCAGGCTGCTAGATTGCGCGACTGTTTATGCAAATGATGGACGCCGTGTTGGAGTTGACCATTGAGGATCTGGCGCAGGATGGCCGTGGCATTGCGCGATCGGGAAATAAAGCCGTGTTTGTAGCCGGCGCCTTGCCCGGCGAGCGCGTGTTGGCGCATGTGGTTAAACGCCATCGACAATATGACGATGCCGTTGTCGACCAATTGCTGACCCGCAGTCCAGAGCGTATTGAGCCGGGTTGCGCGCATACGGCGGTATGTTCGGGCTGCAGCTTGCAACATTTAAGTCCGCAAAGTCAGATCGAATTCAAGCAAAAACACCTGATCGATAACCTGCAGCGCATCGGCAAAGTGGCGCCACAACGTCTGCTGCCGCCATTGCAACGCGATGTCTGGGGTTATCGGCGTAAGGCGCGTTTATCGGTGCGCTATGTCGAAAAGAAAGCGCGCGCTTTGGTTGGCTTTCGCGAAGCCAATGGCCGTTACGTGGCGGAGATTGACCATTGTCCGGTGCTTGATCCGCGGGTAGGCCGCAATATTGGTGTGTTATCGGCTTTCGTTTCTACGCTGGATGCGCGTGCTTGCATTGCGCAAATCGAGGTAGCCGCTGCCGAGCGTGTGGTGTTGGTGTTTCGCCATTTGCAGGTATTGACGGCGGCGGATCGTGAACGGCTAGCGGCTTTTGGCGCACTGCATGATTACGACATTGTATTGCAGCCGGCGGGTTTGGACAGTCTGATCGGCTTAGATGGCACGCCTCCGCGTGAGCTCAGTTACGCCATCGACGAACACACGCGGTTGCACTATTTGCCTTTGGATTTTGTCCAGGTTAACGACAGCATTAACCGCGCGATGGTGGTGCAAGCGATTGAATTGCTTGAAGTCGGCTCGTCCGATCAGGTGCTTGATCTGTATTGTGGCTTGGGAAACTTCACGCTGCCGTTAGCGCGCTGCGCGCAGCGCGTCTTTGGCGTTGAAGGCGATGCGGGTTTGCTCGCCAGAGCGCGTGATAATGCGCAACGCGCCGGGTTGCACAATATCGATTATGCCGTGGCCGATCTAACCCTGGATCACAGTAAAAGCGCATGGAGCGGGGCGCCGTACACGCGCTTGTTACTCGATCCACCGCGCGCCGGGGCGGAACGCGTTTTTGATTATTTGCCGGGCAGCAAGGTAGAACGCTTGGTGTATGTGTCATGTCACCCTGGCACGCTGGCGCGTGACGCTGCAGTTCTGACGCAAAAGGGTTATGCACTGGCAGCGGCCGGCGTCATGGACATGTTTCCGCATACCGCCCATGTCGAGAGCATGGCACTCTTTGTTAAGCGTTGACCGAGGTCTAGCCAGAATGGCTATCGAAATCGAGCGTAAGTTCCTGTTAAAAAACGAGAATTGGCGCAAGCAAACACGACGCAGCGAATACTTGGCGCAAGGCTATTTGGGCGGCACGCGGTGTTCGGTGCGGGTGCGCATCGGCGCCGGACGCGCGTGGTTGAATATCAAAAGCATGGCGATGGGCACCACGCGCTTGGAGTTTGAGTACCCCATTCCGCAAGAGGACGCACAAATCCTATTGCGCGAATTGGCGGATGGGCCAGTGGTGTCTAAAACCCGGCATTTTGTTGAGTTGGGCGATCATGTGTTTGAAATCGACGAATTTGATGGCGATAACGCGGGTTTGATTGTCGCCGAAGTAGAATTAGGCGCGGCTGATGAATCTTTCCAAATTCCTGATTGGTTGGGAGCAGAAGTGACCGACGATGCACGTTATTACAACGCCAAACTAGCCAAACATCCGTATTGCCATTGGGGAAAAGCATGAGCGCATTAATGATCGGTTTGGCCGGGCCTGAACTGAGCGAGGCAGATCGGGCGAATCTGCTTGATCCGGCTGTCATCGGCGTCATTCTGTTCACTCGAAACCTCGTTGACGCCGCGCAGTTGACCGCGCTGTGCGCCGCAATCCGCACCATTGCGCCTACGGCACTGATCGCGGTGGATCAAGAAGGTGGGCGTGTGCAGCGCTTGCGCGAAGGTTTCACCGAGTTGCCGCCGCTGGCGCGCATCGGCGAGTTGTACGATCGACTGCCCGCCGCGGCGCGGCGCGCCGCGCGCTTGCATGCCGAGATCATGGCGATCGAAGTGTTGGCTGCAGGCTTGGATTTGAGCTTTGCGCCGGTTGCCGATCTGGCGCGTGGCAATCTGGCCATTGGCGACCGCGCGTTTCACGCCGATCCGCAGATTTGTGCAGAGCTGAGCGCGGTATACGCCGACACCATGCAAAAAGCCGGCATGCCAGCCACGCTGAAACACTTCCCCGGTCATGGCAGCGTGCTGGCCGATACCCACCACACGCGCGCGCTCGACGAGCGCTCGGCGAACGCAATTTTTGACCAAGACCTGCTGCCCTTTGCTACCGCCGTGTTGGCCGGCGCGAGCGCGGTGATGATGGCGCACGTCGAATATCCGCAGGTCCGTCCAGAGGCTGCGGGCTATTCGTCCTATTGGATCAAGGACGTGCTGCGCGAAGGCTTGGGGTTCAAAGGTGTGGTGATTTCCGACGACATTGGCATGCTGGCCGGCGCCGCGCTGGGTGATGTCAGCGCGCGATTGGCCGCGCATCGTGATGCCGGATGCGATGTGATTCTGGTGTGCGACCCGCAGTTGGTCGACACTGCTGTGCAAGCCGCACAGACATTGCAATTGCGCACTCACCCGGCGTTGGCCAAACGCCTGCGCGGGCGCTTGTCGGCAACGTGGCGCCGCGCCCGCGCGGACTCGACTTGGTCACAGCGCGCAGCTAGGCTGGCGGCATTGTTGCAACTGCAAAATCTGGAATCGAAATGACCGAAACTGAGTTCAAAGCAATCCTCGCGCGCTCGGATTTATTGCACGATCGCCCCGCGCTGGAGGCCGCCATCGACCGTATGGCGCTCGAAATTGGCGCACGTTTGCATGGCCAGCGGCCCATTTATGTGACCGTGCTGACCGGCGGTTTGATCACCGCGGGCATGCTCGCCCCGCGGGTGGATGTCGATTTGGATTTTGACTATGTGCACGTAACCCGCTACCACGGCGAAACCAGCGGTGGAGAACTGTTTTGGAAGGCGCGCCCGCGACATGATTTTGCCGGCCGCGTAGTGCTCTATGTCGATGACATCCTCGACGAAGGTCACACGTTGGAAGCGCTGAAAAAGTACGCATTAGATGCTGGCGCATCGGCCGTTTACATCGCGGTATTGGTGCGCAAGGATCACGATCGCTGCGTGGCCGGCGTGAGCGCTGATTTTGTCGGTTTGACGGTGCCGGATCGCTATGTATTTGGCTTTGGAATGGATTACGAAGAGCACGGGCGCAGTCTATTTGGGATTTACGCAGCATGAGTCGCGCGCCAATAGGCATTATCGGCGGCACCGGTTTTGGTCGGCTGGCGGCCTTGGCGGAAACGCAGCGTGTCGATGTTTCCACGCCGTTTGGGTCGGCGTCGTGCCCGATTATCTACGGCACTATCGATCAAGCGCCGGTGGCTTTTCTGGCCCGCCACGGTAATCCGCACCAAATTGCGCCGCATCGGGTCAATTATCGCGCCAATATTGCGGCACTGCGCCAGTTGGGCATCACCCAGATCATTGCGATCAACGCAGTGGGTGGCATTGCCGATTGGGCCGGGCCCGGTGCAATCGCTGCCCCGCATCAATTAATTGACTATACGCACGGCCGGTTGAGCAGTTTCAGCGATGTGGACGGCCAAGTGGTCGAACATATCGATTTCACCGATCCGTTTAGCGAAAGCTTGCGACAAGAATTATTGGCAGCGGCGCGCAGAGCGGCGGTGCAGATTCACGACGGCGGCGTGATTGCAGTCACCCAGGGCCCGCGCTTGGAAACACGCGCCGAAATTGCCAAACTGCGCCGCGACGGTAGTGATCTGGTCGGCATGACCTCGATGCCAGAAGCCGTGCTCGCACGTGAGGCCGGCATCGCCTACGCAGCACTTGCGGTGGTTGCGAACGCGGCCGCTGGCTGCGGCCCAGACGCCACTATCGGCATGCACGAGATCGAACAAACGCTCGCCGAAGCCATGCAGCGCGTGGTCAGCATCGTGCGTGCGTTTTTGGCCTAGCAGCCTGTCGGACTTTCAGCGCACGCGCGAGCAAAGTCCGACAGGCTGCTAGGCGTTCCAGCCAACCCAGGGCCTTGCCCAGCGTTGCCCCAATGCCACGCAGTTAGACCGCAATGCGTCGTCCCCGAGCGTTTTTGTCGGAAAACCAGTTGCTTTGCCCAATGGCTTGGTGAAGGGCCAACGGTCCGGCTTAAGCTAACCACAGCAGTTTGACTTGCACCGCACCGCGGGCTTTTTCTTCAACCCTGAAGCAAGTAGAACTACACTAGCGCTTTGGAGTACGCCCGGATGAGTCAGCACGAAGCGATGTCCAAAGTCGACACCGCGTGGTTGCGGATGGAACGACCGACCAACTTGATGATGATTAGCGGCGTGATCGTGCTTGAACGGGCGATCGATGTCGCTGCGCTGAAGAAAGCGGTCGAGGCGCGTTTTCTGGCTTTTCGACGCTTTCGCCAACGCACCGTTGAATTGGCTGGGCAATGGTTTTGGGAAACCGACGAAACCTTTGACCTCAACTGGCATGTGCGTCGTGCCGCGTTGCCCGCACCGGCGGGAAAAGCCGAGTTGCAGGAATATGTCAGCAATTTAGCCAGTTCGCCGCTTGATACCAGTAAACCGCTCTGGCAATTCCATTTGATTGAAAACTACGCTGGCGGTGGCGCTTTGGTGGTGCGCATTCACCACTGTTATGCCGATGGCATCGCGCTGGTGCAAGTCATACTGTCGCTCACCGATAGTAGTGCGAATGCCAAGTTTCACAAGCCACATTCGTCCTCCAAACTGAAACAGACCGGCGGCACGGTTTTCGCCCGCTTGCTGGCGCCCGCCAAACATCGAGTTGAACATGCGGCTGAGTTGGTCGAAGCCGGGTTACACAAGGCGATTGATTGGGTGCGCGACCCGCAAAGCGCGGCGGAGTCATTGGTGGAAACGGCGCGCACCGGCACGCATGAGGCGTCGGCCATTTTGCGTGAACTAGGCCACGTGCTGACCTTGGCCGACGATCCGCCGACGCGCTTCAAAGGGCCGTTGGGCGTTTACAAGCGCGTGGCTTGGTGTGATCCATTACCGCTAGCCGAAGTTAAGGCTGTCGGAAAAGCGCTTGATGCGACGGTCAACGATGTGCTGATGGCCTGCGCCGCGGGCGCTTTGCGCGCCTATCTGCTGGCGCGTGGTGATGAAATCGACGGCTTGAGCATCCGCGCGACGATTCCGGTCAATCTGCGACCGCTGGAGCACGCAAAGGACTTAGGCAATCATTTTGGCTTGGTGTATCTGGATCTGCCAATCGGGATGAGTAATCCGGTGGCGCGTTTGCAAGCGGTGCGTGACGGCATGAATCAGCTGAAGAGCTCGCGACAGGCCTTGGTGTCATACGGTTTGCTCAGCCTGCTGGGAGTGGGCCCAGGCATGCTGCAGCGCCCCGTGCTGGAGTTGATGAGCCGCAAGGCGACCGCCGTTGCAACCAATGTGCCGGGGCCGCCAACACCGTTGTTTTTTTGCGGTGTCGCGATCAGCGAAATGATGTTCTGGGTGCCGCAAACCGGTTCAATCGGCATGGGCGTGAGCATTCTGAGCTACGCGGGTTCGGTGTATTTCGGTTTGATCGTCGATAGCAAACTGGTGCCAAATCCGAATGAGATTAGTCAACGCTTTGCCCCTGAGCTTGAGCAATTATTGTTGATTGCGCTGCTTCATCAGGGCGAGCAGACCATCACCCCGGCATCGGCCGAACAATTGCTGATCGACGCGCCAGAAGTGCGCAAGCGCAAAGCACGGCCCAAAGTGTCCGCGGGTGCCTGAAGAAACGCGGCAATTCGGCGCTTTCCGCATGATCGCAAGATTGCTTTGCGGCGCACTGCCATGAACCCCACCAGACTCGTCTTTGCGAGGGAGCCTAAAGCGACCGCGGCAATAAAGGGACGTTCGCCTCAGCCGCCAACGTCCATAAGGTTGCCACGGCCGTCGCCGCTGTCGCGTCGCAGACCTCGCAATGACGAATCAATGACTTACGACATGTGTTCATGGAGAGTCCCGGTCGCCCCGGTCTGGCGGCAGAGCCGCCCGTTCAAAGCGGCGCGCTCGCGCAGCAAAGCTTAAGGTCGTAGGTCACGTTGCCCGCAGGGCTACGTGACAGTGCTCCGATGTCACGTAGGCCTGCGGGCAACGTGACCTACGCATCAACGCTGAAAAAAATGCATTAAAATCATTTGCTTGCGGTATGTTTGGTGAAAGGGAAGAGGGAGCCTTAAGCGACCGCGGCAATTCAGAGCCTTCGCCTTGTCTCGAAAGTCACTGGATTGCCACGGCATCGCAAAGACACTGCTTAGTCCTGGTTCTTTTCAGCGTTTTCCGGAACACAAATCAGGTGTCAAAAGGATAGCCACCCCCACTCCGTGAGCTGTTAGGCAAAAGCCGACTTGCGATGGCTCTAAATTCTGGTCACAGTCCTGGTTGACGTAAGGCGTGCACTTCGGGTTGCAGGTTCAGTTCATCGACGGTGCACCTAGTGGAGAGCGATCATCCAGGCCCAATGTTGAGGCGCTTTCTCAGCAACCGGTGCTTTGTGCTTGATTCTAAATGCCCTATCCTAGTGGCATCTAACCCTAAGGGGCGGGAGTAGCGTATGGCCGCAATGACGATTGGTCGAGCATCAGTGCTGGCAGCCAGCTTGGCGCTAGGCTTGGGTATCTGCATGACGCCTGCGCAGGCGCAGGATTTTCAGTTGCGTGTGGAATACGCGATTGTTTACACGCCAGCGGATCCGTTTGGGGCTGTCGATTCCCAGCCGCCGTATACCATGTGCCGCAATTATCCGATGACCTTGGTCATGCTGTACACGTGGCGCAATCCCTTCCAGGAATATGTGTACACGGAGCCCGGCAGCACTTTTTTCCCGAATTATTTCATGCAAGGTGCATCGCCTAATCCGGCGCTGATGAATGCGACTGATGGCAGTAATGCGTTTTATCAGCAAGTCGACGTGGGTCTGATTACTGGTCCGGTGAACACGGTCGGTACGCGTGAGTTGTTGTTCCAAGGCCGTACCCCAGGTTTTTTTGGGCCGGTACAAACCGCGGTTGAGTCGGTCATGGTCGAGACCCAATTCCAGCCCGATTCGGTGATTTACCAACATATCGCCAATAATACGATCGATATGCCGACGCGTCCCTGGTTTATCTGGACGCCCATGCAGTATGCAGATTCGACACGATTGGATATTGCGTGTATCAATACCCCGGCGGAACCCTGCGATGGCTCCACTTTGCCTTTCCGCCCGCTAACCGATAGTTGCGACACCAGCGCATACTGTTGGATCGGCCAAGATAACCGCCATCAGGTGAATGCGCCGCTGGCCAGCAACAGAAATCACCAGTACCGAGTTTTAGGGCGCAATACCTGTGGTCTCGGCGTTGAGGAAGCTAATCCGTCATTTCGAACCGCGCAAGCCTGTTTCGTTGTGAACGGTGGCGCGATTCCCGACGGCGGCAGCGCGGTTTTCAATGCGGCCACTTTGACCCAGGGCCATCTAGGCCAACTCGCAGCCGATTTGCGGGTGACGGTGCATTCGGATCACACCGACGTCAGTGATCTGCGGATTTCCTTGACCAAAACTTCGCCGGTGGTTGCTGGCCCGCTGCTGCTGATGGATCGCCCCAGTGGCGCTGGGTGTATGCGGCCCCGTATTCAAGCGGCTTTTGCCGATGGCGGTGCGCCGGCTTCCAATTGCAATGGCACTGAGCCGGCGATTAGTGGGCGCATCGCGCCGTTGATGGCTTTGTCGTCCTTTGCACCGCTAGAAGGAGCGGGTACGTGGCAATTGAAGATTGAAGACACACAACTAGACGGCAAAACGGGTTCGCTGCTGGAATGGTGTTTGTCGACTGACAACGAACTGCGGCCGTTGTTGGCCACAACCTTTGTGTCGCCAATGCTTTTCACCAGCGGATTTGAATAAAGCCGGCTGGGTGACTTGGTCGCAGAGCGGAGCGTTGCTCCGCTTCGGTTGCCAATGTAGAGGGGGGCCTACTACGCCGTTTTTGCTCAATTTCGGCGCATAGACAAACCGCCTGCCGCTTTTGATTCTTAACGGTCTAGCGAACGCCAGCCCAACCCAAGCAAGCTCCCAATCTGCTGCACTAATCAGCCAATTCTTCCTTGGCCTGTTCAATATCAAGCGCTTCCATGGCATCGGCGGGTTTCAGCGCCACCGCAGCTTCATAAGCCTTGACGACATCGGCGGCGCGTTTTTTGCCGTACATCATCAGTAAGCCGTTGCCGTATTCGATGTAGCCAATCGGTGCGAATGGCGCCAGTTTCATCGCTTCTTGAAAATGTTTAACGCTGGTGTCGGCCTTTGCGCCGTAAGTGAGTCCACCCACCAGCGCGCCAATCTTGTCGATAATTTCGGCGTGGTATAGGCCCATCGCGGTGTGTGCTTCAGCGTGTTTCGGCGCCAGCTTGAGGCTGCGCTCCAAACTGTCTTTGATCTTGCCACCCAGGCCCTGTGCGAGGGCCTTGGTAATGGAAATACACTGGCTGTAGCGGCCTAGCGCAAAGGCATGGAAATAGTGTGCGTTGGCGTTATCAGGGCTTGCCGCGATGGCGTTTTCCGCACGCGCGGCGCAACGCTCAAAATGGGCGATGCGATCTGCCTCGCTGGCCAGGTAACTGGCATAGATTCCTTCCGCTTTGTTGGCAACGGTGGCGCCAATCACCCCTAGCACGTCGCCCGCTATCGTGGCCTTTTGGAAATCACCGCGATGATAATCGCGCCACGCGTCTTGCAGAGCGCTTGCGATCGCGTCGGCATCACCGGCTTCTTTGAGTTTTGCGTGGTTCTTTTGGATTGCTGCGATGTGCTTTTTGTCGGGAAATGCCTCCTGATCGCCGCCGTGCAGGCGTTCCCACGCTTTGACAAGCTTGGTTCCGCTGTAATCAAACGCGGCATGCGCGTGCGGAAACTTCACCCATTTTTTCGCGGTCATTCATTCTCTCCCATTTGCCTTTGGTGTGCGCAGCATCGGCATTGGCGCGCCGTAGAGCAAGGGGCGGCAGCAATGAATGGGGACATTGATCCTTATTTTGCTCCCTGAACAATCTAGTCAATGCAAGTGTTGCTTAGTGTGATTGTTCTATCCTGGGCGACTTACATTCACGGTCAAGCGCACTTGTCAAGAGCGCGATTCATTAACCCGAGGAGATCATCATGGCTACCAAGAAGCTCGCTGGAAAGAACGGCGCTAGCAACGTCACCGTCAAGGCTGAAGTAACTGATGTGCGCGACACTGCACGTAAGGTATTGCTGGCGTCGTTGGGCGCCGTGTCGATTTCGCGCAAAGAAGGCGCCCGCATCGTTGACAATCTGATTGAGCAAGGTCAAGAACTGCGCGATCGCACCGTCAAGATGGCGGAAGACAAAGTGAGCGATGTGCGCAAACAAGTGGTTGGCATTTTCGACAAGGTGCAAAAACAAGCGACTACCAATTTGACTCAAGTCGAAGGCGTAGTCGGCGGCCAAGTCTCACGCGTGTTGTCGCGTTTGGGCGTTCCGTCGAAGGCCGATGTGCAGGAATTGTCGCACCGCGTTGCTGAGCTCAATCGCCAAGTGAAAGCGCTGCAAGTCAATCGCAAGGCGCCGGTCGCCAAGGCCGCCTAAGTTGTAGGGCGTGGCTGCTGTTGGCGAAAGCCCGCTTTATCTGACGCCGCGGGGTGCAGTGAACTGCATCCCGCGTCGTGTCAATGGCAAACCTTGATTGATGCGGTTTCCCGCGCTTAGTTCTTATGATGCCGATGGCTGGCAATCAAGTGCCGCCCAAGTATTGATCAGCCAGTCGAGTCAAATGCGCGCGCTCGGCCGACTTCAAATAAGGTGCGATTAACACCATCACCTGATAAATGCCGCGACCCAAATCGACGTCTGCTTTGGCATTGGTCGCCGGTTTGATTTGCTGGAAGTTCAACCAAAACGTAGTCAATACCACGGTGTTTTGCGCGATGGCCTCGATTTCTCGCTGACTAGCGAGCATCGTGCCGGCTTTCACCATTTCGGTATAAACTTTGGAAATGCTCTCGTGCGCGCGTTTCAAAATGCGCGAAAAATGCATTTTCAGTTTGCGGCTGCGGGTCAGCAAATCCACTAAATCGCGATAGACAAAGCGGTAATCCCAGATGCACTCAAAAACCAAGTGCATTTGTAACCACATGTCTTCCAGATTTGGCGTGCGCCCTTCGGGCACCAACAACGCATCACCAATACGCTCTTCGAAGCGCGCGAACAGCTGCTCGATGATGTCGTCTTTGTTGCGGAAGTGGTAATACAGATTGCCGGGACTAATTTCCAGCTCGTCAGCGATATGGTTAGTCGTGACGTTGGGTTCACCCGTCGCGTTGAACATCTCCAAGCTCTTCGCAAGGATGCGATCACGCGTTTTCACTGGTCCCGTTTGTTGGCTCACAGCAGCCTCAGAACTGGCCGCCGAGGCGCTTGACGAGGCTGATGTACTTTGTCTTCGCGTCATCGTGACTCAAACCCTTGAGTTTTTCCCAGGCCTCATATTTGGCCGTGCCAACGAAATCGAAAAATCCGGGTTTCGGGCCGGAGACATCGCCTTCGCTGGACTGTTTGAAATGGGCGTATAGCTTCAACATGGTGTCGTTATCAGGGCGCTCCGGCAACTGCTTGGCAGCTTCGGTGGCGGCTTGGAACTGACTATCGAGGTCAGACATGCACAGTCTCCCAATTGGGTGGATGACAAAACCAAGACGCGACTATCCTTCCGATGGCGCCGATTCGCAAGGGGTTATGCGTGTCACTGACGCTCAGGCGGTGCAGTTGGCAAACTCTTTGTCAGTTGCGGCGCTGATTTCGCGTGTGGCGACGTACAGACGCGAAAAATCTGCGCGGCTCTAGTCATCGCCCAGGGCCAATGGCACGCGTTGCCCATCCAGCAACCCGCGCCAGAGCCGCCCTTTTTCGAATACCAATAACTCGCCTCGCTCGCCATTTTTCAATCCGGCGTCGATGGCAATCACCCCGCCTTGGTAGAAAGAGCGGATTTGCTCTTGTGTGGTATGCCCGACCACGATGCGCTCTACTTTGGCCTGCTTCAACAAGGCCTGAACCTGCGTCGAGCTGGCACGTGGTGGCGCGAAATAGCCGCGATACCACGTGGGGCCATCGTTGCCGACCAGCCAGGCGGTTTGCGGATCGCGTTGCAAACTCGGCTGGCTTAGATAGTTACGAAACGCTGCGTTGATTGACGCTAAGTGAATGGGCTGGTCGGCGAATACGGGATGCAAACCGCCGTGAGTGAATAGGGTATCGCCCAGTTTCAGCACCGTCGCGCGAGCTCGTAACCAAGCGCCAAGCTCGGTGCTTTCGGCAAATAGTTGATCGTAGCTGCGGCCGAGTAACTGCGCGACTGCCTGATACTTTTCGTGCAAATAACGCAAATCGCCCGTCAACACCATGATTTCGTGATTGCCGAGTAGCAGTTCTACCCGCCCGCCAGCGGCCCGCGCTTGCTGCGCCCATCGATAAATGGCCCACAAGGCCTCAAGCTGATTTGGACCGCGATCGAAGACATCACCCACCACAATCAACACGCCGCGGCGCCACGCCCAATTGCCCTGCTCATCCACAATGTGTTGCGCGCGCAGCAAGCTCAGAAGTAACGCGTTTTGACCGTGTACGTCCGATACCGCAGCCCAGCGCCGTACTTGCGGCAATTCATCTGCAGCCTGCGTGCGCTGGCTTTCAAGTTGCAGTGCAGGTACCAGACCACAGACCGGTTTGATCTTGCCATGGACAGCGATTTGGCGCGTCTGCAGCTTACCCTCGCAGATCCAATGCGCTTCGCGCTGCCCATCGCGCAGAAAAACATACGGGCCATCGGTGAGCGAGGCGGCAAAAATGAGCTGGGTGCAGCACAAGCCGAGGATCAACAGGACAAATCGCCGAAAATCCATAGCGCATCCAAAAACGAGGATGCGCAGGATCATACCTACTGCGGCCTAAGCAGTTTGCCGCTGACCTTCGAGCAGGTCAGCCAATTCGTCGGCGTGTTCTTCTTCGACCGCCAAAATGTCTTTGAGCAGTTGACTGGTGGTTGGATCATTGTTGCCGAGGTAACCAATCAAATCGCGGTAGCTATCGATTGCAATGCGTTCGGCGACTAAGTTCTCTTTAATCATATCGAGCAAACTGCTGCCGGCGATGTATTCGGCGTGGCTGCGCCCGCTCAAGGTGTCCGGCGAGAAATCAGGCTCGCCACCGAGTTGCACGATGCGTTGTGCCAACTGATCCGCGTGACCCTGTTCTTCGTTGGAATGCGCCAAGAACTCATCGGCCGTGCTTTTTGCGTGGATACCGCGGGCCATGAAGTGGTGGCGCCGATAGCGCAACACGCAGACCAATTCAGTGGCCAGCGCATCGTTCAACAGCTTTAGCACTTGGTCGCGATCGGCGCCATAACCGGCGGTAACGGCGCCTTGTTCCATGTGCGCGCGTGCTTGTTTGCGTAAGGTGTTTACATCAGTAAGTTCAGTAGTGTGACTCATAGCTCAAGTCTCTCTTATTGAAGTGGCCGGACATTCGGCGATTGATAGGTCGCTCAGCTTGGTCGTCCGGCGAGGAAGGACTCGACCTGTAGACGGGCTTCTACGGGACTGATGGCATAACAGTCAGCGACGCGATCTGCCAATTGCTGGGGATCACCTTGTGTCTGCAGTAGCTCGTCTTCTGTCAAGCGACTCCACACGCCATGCGCTGCGCTGATCGACCCTTGCCAACGGGTTCGCGCCAGTTCGGCATCCGCTGAAGCGGGCGGCGGCGGCTGACTCATCACACTATCGTCGCCGCCGGCCGCGCGCAAAGGTGCAGAGTCATTCGCAACGCAATCAGTCGCTGCCGCACAGTCTTCAGTTGCGGGCATTGCAGTAGCGCTGACACTAAGATTTATGGACTTACTTTGCATGACAGGTGCCCCGGCTAATGAAAGTAAAAACAGCGGCACGTCCATGTGCCGCTCGGAACCGCCTACTGCACGTTCAACTCGGTGCGACGATTGCGCGCGCGACCTTCAGCGGTGTCATTGGTATCGATAGGCCGTGCTTCGCCGTAGCCGTTGACTGCGGATATCTTGGCGTTAGCCACACCTTGTCCATTGAGGTATTCGCCGACTACTTTGGCGCGACACTCCGATAAGGTTTGGTTGTATGCATCGCTACCAACCGCATCGGTGTGACCGGCCACTTCGACTTCAATGTCGTTGCCGTTGAGCACACGGACCGCTTCATCAAGAATCGCAATGGCGTCGCCACGCAACGTACATTTGTCGAAATCGAAATTGACGCCGTTTAAGGTGATCGAAACCGGCAAATCACGTGGCGGATCAGCGGCGGGTACATCCGCAACTGGAGCTGGGTCAGACTCTGGCATTGGCGGTGGATCTGCGGCACGCATCGGGCTATCAATTCCGCCGCCAAAGTAAAAGGAATAACCTAAAGAGACGGTGGTATCCCAAAATCCGCTGTCGATGGCCCCGTCGTTGTAATCGGTGTACTTATGACCAACCTCAAAACGAAATGCGCCGGAATCATTGACGTCCCACTCAAAACCAAGGATGGGACCAATCTGATAGCCCCAATCATCAACGCCGGTACTGCGCAGTTCATTGCGGCCTGCCCCAAAAGCCATGCCGAAGTAGGGATGGGCGTAGTCATAATCCAGCAGATAACGCACTGAACCGCCCACGCTTAATTGACGCCATTCCGCGGGTTGACCGTCGCCAATCTTGTCATCAAAACGGTGATATCCCGCTTCAGCTTCGATCGCCCAGTTTTCTTTGAAAAAATAACCCCAACCCAAACCCAAGAACGGACCATTGCCGGAGAGTCGATCGCCGTCGGACCAGCCGTAGCCGATTTTTGGTGCCAGATACCACTGGCCCTGATCACGTGGAGCCGCGGAAGCGAGCATCGGAACCGCAACTAACGCGGCGAGCGCGATGCCTAATAAAGTCTTTTTCATATACGCCCCATCAAAACCAATATCAAAAGAATGACCACGACCAACCCCAAGCCACCGCTGGGACCATAACCCCAGGAGCGGCTGTGCCCCCAAGTGGGTAGTGAGCCGACCAGCATTAGCACCAGCACAATCAACAAAATCATACCAATTGACATATCATTCTCCTTGACTTAAATTTCTAGGGGTAATCAGTTTAGGCTCATATTGCCAGCGCCAAACAAGCCAATTAGACCAATTACAATCAGGTAGATCGCAACGATATAATTGAGCAAGCGTGGCTGCGCAAGAATCAATATTCCCGCGAGCAGTGCAATGATCGGGGCTAAGCTTAGATGGAGGTTCATTGTTGCTCCTTTTCGGACTAATCGGTCGACCGCGTTGGGTGGTGGGTCAACTTGAGCACAAATTGCTCGATTTGCAGGCTTTGGTCGGTGCGTTGCCGCACACAGAGTGCGCAAGAGCTTAACAAATCGAGACTTGGGCCGATGTTTATGCGTTAGTGCTTAGCAAATGGGCTAGCGGGCCCCAGCTGGGCACGCGCTGCGCGAGTATGCGCAGGCAGGTCAACAAGGGCATGGCAAGCAATAAACCCGCTGGGCCCCATAACCAGCCGCATAACATCAGCGCCAGAAACACCATGACTGGGTCGAGCGCAAGGCGTCGACCGACGATATGCGGTGTAATGACTTCCTCGAGCATGTTCAGCCCGATGAAAATGGCGGGCACGCTCAGTGCCATCCAAACGGAATCGAACTGTGCAAAGCCAACCACGGCAAGCAACAACACCAATAACAACGGACCCAAGAATGGAATGAAATTCAAAATGGCGCCAATCCCGCCCCATAATAACGGGCTGGCCACACCCATTCCCCACAAAGCGGCAGCCAAAAGTAGCCCTAACACACAATTAATCACGGTAATCGTGATGATATAGGTGGATAGCTCCTGCTGTGCGCTACGGGTTGCCATGACAATCACTTTTTTGAAGTGCAGTGCAGGCGCCAACTCGACCAACTTGCGCAGTAGAGCATCACCGTGCAGCAGAAAAATGAAAATCAAAAACAATGTTGCAATAAAACTGGAGATGACCCCAGGCGTGGCACTCAATAATTGGGTCAGCTGATCGGGGTCAGCGTCAACCATGCGCTGCTTCGGTTGCGAGCCCTGTAAACTGGCCATGTCCGCGACGCGTTCACCCAACGCGCTTGCTTCGCGTAGCGGCAGACGCACATCAACCAAAGCGTGTTCAATTCGTGCGATGGCGGTGGGTATTGATTTCACCCATTCACGCGCCGGGGTAATCAGACTGGCAAACAACGAGGCAACGACAAAGAGCGCGGTCAACATAACCAAGCTAACGCATAAGACGCGTGGTGGCCCCCATTTGCACAACAAGCGCACCGCTGGCGCCAGCATTAAGCCGATCAACACGGCAAACAAAAACGGTACGACCAGCACCGCGGCGGCGGCGCTGGCATACATCACCATCAGCGCTAATATTGCTGCGAGCAGGCGGTTTCTGGTGGGGTGTTCGGCAACGACCGCAACTTCAATGCTGTCCGGCGTCGAGCTCACAAAGGCGGACCCGGCGCGGCCGGGACCACTTCAACCGTTACCACGCGGGAGGGCGGAGCAGAGGCCCGCGCCAGCACCGCTGCAAGCACCGCCGGCCCGATGGGTGAGCGCAACAACCAAGCACTGGCCCCAAAAGCAGCAGCTCCGAGCCACGCCCAGTGCTTGGGTGATAGCGCCGCCATGGCCAAGCCCGCCGTCAGCCCGCCGCCAATCCACAGTGCTAAGCGCTGTTGCTCGTGCCAATTGCGTGCGGCAAGCTGGGGCGTTGAACTGCTCACGGTGATTAACTCGTTACTTCTTTTGTCCACGTACCGCGCTCCTCAGGGATTGGTTCAACTCTTGCCTCGTGCAACCAGCAATACGACGCCGACCAGAACGAGTCCTGCGCCCGCCCAGATTGGCACGTTGACCGTTTTCTCATCTTTAACTGACAGAGTTAGGGGGCCGACTTTCGTACTATGCGTACTTTCGGTATACGAGAAACTCCCGTAAGCCAGTCCTAGGGCGCCTAGTACGATCATAATCACTGCTACAAGTTTAATTCCAGTCACGGTAAAAGCTCCTTTAGCGCGCCTGACTTACGCGGTTGGCTGAAATCAATCTTCAAATGGTGGAACGTTTTCCCATAATAAAGGAGGCGATAAACAACACCATGAAGATGAGGAACAAGATTTTGGCGATGCCCACTGCCGATCCCGCTATGCCACCAAAGCCCAAGATGCCGGCGATGATAGCGATGACCAAGAATACAATAGTGTAATGCAGCATGACTCTACTCCTTAAACCAGTGATATTTCTACGGCGAAATTAAGCTGCCGTAGCGAAAATGACTATCGCCCGTGTTGGTGCTTTCGTCCGTGCGCCAACGCACGTTGAGCTAGACATGAGTGATTCTTGCTCCGACCAAAACCAGCACCGCTAGGTGCGCCAGCGCACGGACGCGCACTAAACAGATCCATAGGCTTGTCGCTGGATCGAATTCCAGCCAGTTGTTCGTTCGGCACATCAGGAAGTTCGACCACACTTTGTCGGACGCCAGCGCGCCCGTTTTAGCCACCAGGAGATCACCATGAATACAAATTTCCAAAGAATATCCGTTTTGCTGCTGGTTGCTGCTTTTGCGTTCAGCGCGACGGCTTGCAACACCATGAAAGGTTTGGGTAAAGACACCGAAAAGGCTGGCGAGAAGATTCAAAAGGAAGCGGGTCGGAGCAAAACCACCGACGATCGCTCCTCCAATGAATCAGCGCCGTAACGGATTTACGCTAGCACCATTTAATTTCAATGACTTAATCAGGAGTACGCCATGTTTAATCGATTTGTGCCTTTGGCCGCAGTTGCGGCATTAATGTTGGTCGCTTGCCAGGAAACGCCGCGGGAAACCGCCAAAGATGTCACTGAAGCGCGCAAAGATGCGGCGAAAGAAGTTGACGCTGCGCGGGTGGACGCAAGCGCGGATAAAGATGAAGCGCGCCGTGATGTCACCGATGCTCAGCGAGCGTATGTGAAAGACGATACCAACGCGATGAAGAAGCTGACCAAGGCTGAGTCCGACTCAATGATTGCCACCGCGCATGCAGACTATGACGTGGCCAATGCGCAGATTGAAGGTCGCCAGAATATTGCCAAGGAAAAATGTGGCGCGCTGAAGGGTGTTGATTCTGATGCTTGTATCAGCTCCGCTGAAGCGGTGTTTGCGTCCGAGCAAGCAGTTGCGATTGCCAATCGTGACGCCATGTTGGTGGCCGCAGAACACCACGAATAATTAGTCCGATCCCCGCGCCCGGACCGCACAAGGACGTGTGGTTCGGGCGTTTTTGTTTAGCCCTACAAGGTACGCGGATGAACCGCCAAGACTCGTCTTCGCAAACGTCCTCTTTTCAGCCGGAAATGCAAGCGGACGAACCCCAAACCCCAAGGCTCGTCATTGCGAGGGAGCCTTAAGCGACCGCGGCAATCCAGCTACTTCGCCTTGTCCCGAAAGTTACTGGATTGCCACGGCACGCGCGGTAAGTTCGACGGTCTTTGTCGCTTCGCGAGGCGCGTGCCTCGCAATGCCGAATCAATGAGTTAGGCTTATTGCGAGCGTCCTGCTTCCTGTTTCCTGTTTCAGCCCGAAACTACACGCGGATGAACCGTAGGTTGGGCTAGGGCGCAGCCGTGCCCAAATGCTCCGCGACAATGTTGGGCACACTGCGCTTTGCCCAACCTACATCCTCCGACGAGTCAATGACTTACGATATGTGTTCATTGCGAGGCGCGCGAGAGGCAGCAGTGATCCGCCAACTTTGCGCGTGCGCCGTGGTAGTCCCGGTCGCTGAACGCCGCGGACTGCCTATGAACCCATCTAAGTGCGTCTGGTTAGCGCCGGGCTGACGTCGCTTGGCGGTCCACAGCAGTTTGACTCGCACCCCTTTACCTAGGGCTGTTAGTCACTAACCGGTTCAGTCTTGACAAATCATGCGAACACTTTTGTGTGTTTGGTTCCCGCTCGTCCGGCTTAGCCCATCTTTAACACCCGGCAAAAAAACGTATACAAAACAGT
>Ga0105046_10001577_pt1 | contig 35248 bp, 24 predicted proteins | sample MAT03_FD_78385 | JGI IMG/M metagenome (GOLD analysis project Ga0105046, IMG submission 78385) | Freshwater microbial communities from Lake Fryxell liftoff mats and glacier meltwater in Antarctica - MAT-03 (megahit assembly) | ecosystem: Environmental > Aquatic > Freshwater > Ice > Liftoff... | reverse complement strand
TCCAAATCCGGAAAGTCCTTTTTAGTACTTTCTAAAAGTTTTTCCATTTTCTGATCTGCTTCTGATTTTGCCAGTTTTTCTGCAGCTTCAATGGCAGTATAAGGCATCTCTGCTGTATAAAAGAGCGGACTTTCATACACATTAATTAGATGTAAAGATGCATTAAAATGACTCGCAAATCCAGCGGCATATTTAACTGCATTTTTAGATACATCTGAGAAATCGGTGGCTACAAATATTTTTTTCATAAAATTTGATTTTAAGCTTGAAGTTTAGAAAGTGCAAATAGATAGTCGAATGAAAATCTATCCCATTCAACCGGTGTAAGTAATAATAGCAGCAACAATGCCAGTCTTATAAATACATGGCCTGTTTCCCACATCGGTTTCGAAATACTGAATCCAATAACAACAATGATGAGATTGATACAAAGTAAATAAATAGCGAAGTATTTGAAAAAGCCAACGATCAGCAAAAATCCACACAACAACTCTATCCAAGAAGTAAATGTTGCCACAAACCCAATGAAACCATCGGGCATATTGCGACTATTCAAACTGGCTTTCATGGTATTTTTCACTTCCGTTAAACCTACATTAAATACTTTATCGTAGCCTTGAAAGAAGAATAAAATTCCAACTATTACCCGTGCTGTTGCAATAGCAATGGTAAAATTTAGTTCTGTAATCATAATTGCACTTCTGAATTATCAACTATAGGCAAATGTATCAATTTACTCTCAAAGAATTTATGATAAACGTCACCTGCCTGGTGGGGATACTATTTTCAATAAAAGTGAATTAAATGGTGAAAAATCAATAATATGACGGGTTTTAGTGTAATTAGCTTGTAAAATGCCGGTTTTTCTCGGCCCGTCGATAATTTTCTTATTTATAAAGAAAGATTATTGAATGGACATAATTTCAAAAACTCAACTAAACGAATGGCGTTTTGTGGGTCATAAACCTTATTTTTGCAAAACAGATCAATCAAATACAGGGCCTTCACTTCTTATGACCCCAAATATCCTTTGTTATTATTTCTTATTTTTTTTTCTGCTTTTGTCGAAACTCGTTAATAGTCAGGATAATGTGATTACTGTTGGAGTTCAGTACAAGCCCATTTTTTCGAGCAATTTTTTCAATACAGGTCCTGAAATAGCCACTGCGAATGGGGTGAATTTTGAAATTGCTCCTAAATCGGGTTTTTGTGCCGGAGTGATCATCCGTAAAGGGTTTACAAAAACGGTATCCTTTGAGAGCGGAATAAATTATGTAAAGCGCAACTTCAACCTGAAAATCACCGATTCAGACTTCACCGGTGATTCGGAATTTAGTATTGTAGGCTATGAAATTCCGGTCTTAGGGCTCATTTTCATTCAGTTATCCGATCAAATCTTCATGGATGTTGCACTTGGGCTATCATTAGATTTCTACGCCTCCGATGTGAGAACCAACGACTACTACTTCAACCATTATTCGGCCTATCAATCATGGTTTTCACCAGCGGTATTAGCTAATTTGGGTTGGGAATACCGAACCGAAAAATCCGGGTATTTTTATCTCGGAGCCTCTTATCATCGTCCTTTTAAGTCAATTTATAAATCTTTTGTTGAATACACCCCTAAGCCGGAACCCGATGCTATCATGGATTTGCAAGGGAACTACCTTACTATGGATGTTCGCTATTTTTTCCATTCCGATCCTCAAAAACGTAAGAAAAAAACCAGTAAGCCGAACCCAAAAGCAAAATGATGTCTTGAGGAGGCAGACTTTTATTACTTTCAACAAAAATTTATTCATATCGGGTTACTTTAAGAATTTAGAATAAATTTGTTAACATTAGCTTAACAAACACGGCATGTTGCAGAATTACCTTTGCAACAGATATAAAAGAGGAATGAATCCCGAACATACCAAGATCCTATTAGTTGATGATGAGCCGGATATTCTGGAATTCATGGAATATAATCTCAAAAAGGAGGGATTTCAAACCTTTTTGGCTAAAAATGGACAAGAAGCCATTGATATTGCCGCTAAAGAGAAGCCCAATCTGATAATATTGGATATCATGATGCCGGTAATGGATGGCATCGAAGCCTGCCGAATTCTTCGAAACAATCCTGAGTTGAAGAATACTATGATCACTTTTCTAACTGCACGAAATGAAGATTATTCTCAAATTGCTGGTTTTGATGTAGGTGCCGATGATTACATAAGCAAGCCTATCAAACCTAGAGTGCTTATCAGTCGAATAAAAGCCCTCATGCGTAGGGTTAATGGTAGTGTTTCTGAGGATCTTGTAAAAATTGGAAATCTCGAAATCGACCGCGAAAAATACACAGTTACCTATAACGATCTGGAATTGACTTTTCCACGTAAAGAATTTGAATTACTTTCTTTACTCATTTCAAAGCCAGGCAAAGTGTTTACCCGCGATGAAATTATGACCAGAGTTTGGGGTGATGATATCATTGTTGGAGATCGCACCATTGATGTCCACATTAGAAAAATTCGTGAAAAACTGGGTGATGAATCTATTAAAACCATTAAAGGCGTAGGTTATAAATTTGACACCTGATTTTCATTTTTTTACCTGTGAACGATGTTTTTAAAGTAACTTTGAGTTCACATTCATTTAAGATTAATTTTGAAAACCCTTAAGCCCAGGATAATTTCCATTTACACGGCGCTCACCATTGCCCTGGTGGCATCGCTGGTAATGACTCTAATTTTAGGGATTAACAACATCAACTATTATTTTATTTATGGAATTTCGGTATTTGTCATACTCTTTTTCATCGGCTTCTCGGTAATTAATTATTCACTCGATCGTTATTTTTATCATAACATTCGAACTATTTACCGGAGTATTTTACAATTAAAAACTTCGCCTTCTGCCTCTATTCCCAAAAAAATCTCGGACGACAGAGTACTCGACGAAATTAATCGAATCCTTATCGAATGGGAGAAATACAACAAGGAAGAAATTGTTCATCTGAAAGAACTGGAAACTTTCAGAAAAGAATTTTTGGGAAATGTTTCTCACGAACTTAAGACTCCAATTTTTACAATTCAAGGCTACATTCATACCTTGCTGGACGGTGGAATTGAGGATCAGGATATTAATATTTTATACTTGCAAAAGGCGGCAAAGAGTATTGATCGGTTGATATCAATTGTTGACGATTTGGAATCTATATCAAAACTGGAAGCAGGAGAACTCATTCTGGAGAACAGAACTTTCGATATTCATGATCTCATTCTGGATGTTATTGAGTCGCTCGAACTGAAAGCCAAAGAAAGTAATGTGATTTTAATGCTGGTGCCTGAAAATTCATTGCAAAAAAGTTATGTTTTTGCTGACAAGGATCGGATCAGACAGGTGCTCGTAAATCTTTTGGTAAATTCAATCAAATATGGAAAGCGCAATGGTCATACCAAAATAGCAATCGAAGATTATGGAGATTATTATACCATTGAAATATCAGATAATGGAATTGGGATTGAAAAACTTCATCTCGGTCGATTATTTGAGAGATTTTATCGTGTTGATAAAAGCCGGTCGCGGGAGCAAGGTGGAACCGGACTTGGACTTGCAATAGTAAAGCACATCATTGAAGCTCATGGAGAAAAAATTTCAGTTGAAAGCAATTCTGGAGAAGGTACCACCTTTACATTTACTTTAAAGAAAAGTCGTTAAAATGAAACCTGACAAAAGAACACTTTACTTGGTTCGACATGCAAAAGCGGCAAAAGTTGAAGGTGACATCATGGATATTGATCGACCTTTGCATGAAGTTGGCGTGATGGAAGCTTATGAAATGGCAAAATTGCTTTTTCGATCACTTGAAATTCCACAAATGATGGTGAGCAGTTCTGCAACACGTGCCATCAGTACCGCATTAATTTTTCAAAGGGTATTGAAGATTCCTTTTGATAAACTTAAGATCACCGAAAAACTGTATGAAATTGATATTAATGATTTGTATGAATTTGTAGCTGATCTCGATGATCGATATCATTCGGTAATGCTGTTCGGACACAATCCTGCATTCACTTCATTCGCATCTAAAATGGAACCCGAAATTCTCCATATGCCTACGGGATCAGTGGTTCGGTTCGATTTTGAAGTGGAAAAATGGAGGCATAGCAGTTATATAAATGCCGAAATGAAGCTGTTTCACTATCCATGAATAATGTTTGCCCCACGTTAAGTTAATATTAAATTTGTTGGAAATTTACTGCAGAATCAGTAATTTAGCAATATTTACGTGCACAATCAGCACAAAACCGGCTGTTATCTAATATTATGAATAAAGAACTTAGGAAAAAAATCGAAACTGAACTCTCTGTATTTATCAGTAATGCATTGTCGGTTCATCATAAAGGCGCTGCCTCCGAAATATCTAAAAGTATTAAGGATCACACTAAGGCTATCGCCAAAAAGTTTGTTAAACATCTTCCGGCCAAGCCCCCTGTGAAAAAGGTAGCTGTTAAGAAAAAAACTGCTGCAAAAGCTCCTGCCACAAAGGCAAAGGCAAAAACTGCTTCCCGGAAAACTAAATCCAGGACTCGCAAGTAATCGCTTTTTTTTATGAGTAAAAAGTCCGCTTTATTAATCAACAGGGAATTAAGTTGGCTTTCATTTAATGAACGGGTTCTTCAGGAAGCTGCCGATCCTAATGTTCCTTTGCTTGAAAGATTGCGTTTTCTCGGAATTTATTCTAACAATCGTGACGAATTTTTCAGGGTTCGTGTGGCAACGGTTCGACGACTTACCCGTTTCAACAAAAAATTAGAGATATTACAAGGTGAGGATCCTACTGAATTGTTGGAGAAAATTCAGAAGGCCATTTTGCAGCATCAGTTGAAGTTTGAGAAGATATATGATGGTATCCTCCAAAAACTAAAACAGCAACATATTTTTATTGTTAATGAAACACAATTGAATCCTGAGCAGGGTCGATTTGTTAGATCATATTTTAAATCGATTGTTCAACCTCACTTGTTCCCGGTTATTTTAGATAATAATCCTCAATTCCCCTATCTGAAGGATAAATCCATTTATCTTGTTATCAAACTTCAAAAGAATGGAAAAGAGAAAAAGATAAAGTATGCATTGGTTGAAATTCCGACAAAAGTAATTTCACGATTTTTGACTTTACCTTCGGGAAAGGATAAAAAGTTTATCATGCTGCTGGACGATGTCATCAGGTATAACCTTGATGAAATATTCTCCATTTTCGATTATGATCAAATCGAATCTTATGTGGTGAAGATCACCAGAGATGCTGAACTGGACATGGATAATGACTTATCTAAAAGTTTACTCGAGAAGATCTCAAAGTCAATTAAAAACCGTAAAAAAGGTTTACCGGTTCGTTTGGCATATGACGGTAAAATTCCCAGAGATCTTATTGAAATGCTCATTACCCGAATGAAATTTAGAAAACTGGATAACCTGATACCCGGAGGACGAACTCACAACTTTAAAGATTTCATAAAATTCCCGGATGCAGGTTCACCTAATTTACGATACCGTAAGTTAATACAACTTGAACACCCTCTGTTAAAAGGCCACTCGACCCTGTTTCCTGTCATTAAGGAACGAGATGTGATGTTGTTTTTTCCTTATCATTCCTATCATTACATTCTTAACTTACTCCGCGAAGCGTCTATTGATCCTAGGGTGGAGCATATTAAAATTACTCTATACAGGGTTGCTAACAATTCCATTATTGCGAATGCACTTGTTAATGCATTAAAAAATGGCAAATCGGTAACCGTGGTGGTAGAATTACAAGCTAGGTTTGATGAAGAATCAAACATTTATTGGGCCAACCAGTTACAAGAGGAGGGAGCCACTGTGATTTTTGGTGTTCCCGGACTCAAGGTTCATTCTAAACTCTTCCTTATTACCAGAAAAGAAGCAGGAAAGTATGTTCATTATGCACATATTGGCACCGGCAATTTCAATGAAGAAACAGCACAGGTTTATTCTGATATTAGTATTTTAACTGCCGATGAACGAATTACGGAAGAGGTAGTGAAGCTTTTTAATTTTTATGCAAATAATTATAAGGCGGAGACTTTCAAAAATCTGGTAGTGGCTCCGTGGGATATGCGTAAGCGTTATATCCATCTTATCAATAAAGAAATTGCCAACGCACGCGAAGGTAAAGAAGCTTATATCTGGTTAAAGTTGAACAGCCTGGTGGATGAAGAAATGATTTCCAAGTTGTATCAAGCCAGTCAGGAAGGTGTTAAAATTAAAATGATTATCAGAGGTATTTGCTCTTTAGTCCCAGGTGTAAAAGGATTGAGTGAAAATATTGATGTGATCAGTATTGTCGATAAATTTCTCGAACATAGCCGGGTATTTGTTTTTTGTAACAAAGGTGAAGAAAAGTATTTTCTGGCTTCCGCCGATTGGATGAGCCGAAATCTCGATCACCGTTCCGAGGTAGCAGTACCGGTTTATGATCCCCGCTTGCAAAAGGAATTAAGGGAATTTATGATGACTCAGTTTCGTGATAATTGTAAAGCGCGTGTGATCAACCAAAAACAGGATAATCAGTACAAAAAATCAACTGCAAGAATTAAACACCGTGCTCAGGAAGAATTTTACCGGATTCTTCAGAAAAAGTTGAAATGATTGCTTAATTTTATTGCCTCTGGTTTAATTACAGTATTCATTGAATAACCATCAAATCCTTCATTTTGCTTCAGTCGATATTGGCTCTAATGCCATACGCCTGTTACTTTGTAACGTATATGAAGGTGGAGCTGAGCCATTGTTCAAAAAAGCGGAATTAATCCGGTTCCCGCTTCGACTTGGGGAAGATGCTTTTCTTAAAGGATATATTACTGAAGATACCATCCGTAAACTGATTAAAGTCATGCAAGCTTTTCGACATTTGATTGATGCATATGAAGTGATTTCATTCAGAGTATGTGCCACCTCAGCCATGCGAGAGGCATCTAACCGAAAGGAAGTACTTGATAGGGTGACGGCTGAATCGGGTATCAGTATTGAAGTAATAGAAGGCAGAGTTGAAGCAGAAATAATTTATTCCAACCACATTGCCGAGGACCTCGATCCCAATCAATCTTATATGTATATTGACGTTGGAGGTGGTAGTACTGAATTAACATTGTTTTCAAAAGGTCGTTTAGTCTCTGCCGGATCATATAATATTGGAACCATCAGAATGCTGCATGAGAAAATTTCAAAAGACCAGTGGCGCGATTTTAAGGAACAGGTAAAGAAGCTGGCAGAGGGTAACCAACCACTCGTTGCAATTGGATCAGGTGGCAACATCAATAAAATTTTTAAACTGGCAAACAGAAAAGAAAATCAATATCTTTCTTACATCAAATTTAAAGAGTGCTACGATTATGTCAACAGTTTCGATCTTGAACAACGTATCCGTGATCTGAAACTTAATCCCGATCGTGCCGATGTTATAATACCCGCTTTTAAGATTTTTAATGCTGTGATGAAATCAGCTCAAATCGAAAAATTGATGGTTCCTCAAGTAGGACTTTCCGATGGTATTATTCATCTTTTATACGAAGACTTTAGAAGAAATCAGGTCATTGCTGCTATCTGAATTATACCGCTTGCTTTTTTAATTTGCTTATGCATTCCCACCTAATGCTTTTCTGAATTTTAGAATTCCAATCAATGTTAATTGAATATAAAATCAAAAACCTAATATTGTTAATTATATTCACTTTTTATAACATTTTAATGTTAAGTTAAATGCAATCCATTGTAAATCCAATGTTTGTGGGTTAACAATGAATTAAACATGCTGTAACATTGAGTTAATCACTTTGGTCTTTTTTTGCATGCGGGAAATAACATCTCAATAAGATAAATTTAACCAACAATTAAAATAGGATATGAAATTCACCATTAAGTATTACCTCATTGTTATTATAATGTTGATTATAACTTCTGGCGTGTTTGCCCAAACCGGAAGTGTTAAAGGTACTATTAAAGATGTTTCAAAAACGGGACTACCTGGAGCAAGTGTTATCCTTGAAGGAACCACACAAGGTGCCATGACTGATATGGACGGAAACTTTGAGATACTAAACATCAAACTGGGCTCGGTTAATTTAAAGGTAAGTTACATCGGTTATATTTCTGAAATTATCGAAAATGTGATCATTGCATCGGGTTCAGCAAAAAATATCAATGTTACTTTGAAAGAAAATATAAAACAGTTGCAAACCGCTGATGTTGTTGCACAACGCAGTACTCATACCGAAAATGCTGTTTTGATGGAGGTAAAGCAAAGCGATCAGATTGTAAGTGGAATTTCTAATCAGCAAATTAGTAAATCACAGGATCGAACAGCCAGCGAAGTTTTAAAGAGAATTCCGGGTGTAACCAAGCGTGAAAATGGATTCATAATAATTAGGGGACTTGATGAGCGATATAATGTTTCATTTTTGAATGGTGTTATTGCACCAAGCATGGAAGCAGATAAACGTGCTTTCGACATGGATCTTATACCAAGTAGTATGCTTGACAGATTATTAATTTACAAAACCGGTGCCCCTGAATTGCCAGGAGATTTTACAGGCGGATTAATCAAAGTGGTAACTAAAAATGTTTCAGAAGATGACCAGTTTCAGGTGGGATATACCACAAATGTGAGAGTGAACACAACTTTCAAAGATTTTTATCAGGCACCAAAAGGAAGTACCGATTGGTTAGGAACAGATGACGGTACCCGCACTTTGCCTGGTTCTTTTCCGGCAAGCTTATACGATGTTCAATCAACTGCTGAATTAACGGCACTGGGACGTGAACTTCCCAATGCCTGGACAGCAGCAAAAATAAAGGCCTCTCCGGATCAGAAATTTAGTGCTTCACTCATTAAAAATGTGAAGTTTGGTAAAGTCAAAGCTTCCAATATCACATCTGTAAAATATGATTTAACCTATGAAACTGCAACTGCAGAAAATAATGGTTTTAATGCTTATGACATAGAACAACAAAAAAGCGATACCATTTATTCTTACAATGATGAAATGTACAAAGAAAATGTGCGTCTTTCATTTATTCATAATTGGTCTTTTCTCTTATCACCAAAATCAAAAATTGAATTCAGAAATTTCTTCAATCAGCAAGGTTCCAATCAAACCATTCTAAGAGACGGATCAAATTATGAAGAAGGAAATCTGGTAAAAAGTTATGCCTACCGATATCAGGAGCGTACTATTTACAGCGGACAATTACACGGATCACACGATTTGTTCGCCAACCGCAGTAAACTCGAATGGACAACAGGCTATTCTTTTGCACATTCTGCAGAGCCTGATTTTAGAAGAATCAGAACCAAAAAAGATTTAACCGCTACCAATGATTCTATTCCTTATCAGATCATTATTGCTCCTTCTGCATCAATACAGGATGCCGGAAGATATTACTCTGATTTAAATGAACACACAGAAACCGTTACAGCTGATTTTGAGCATTCACTTAAACCATATTCCGATTTATTAATTCCTAAAATAAGAGCGGGTTTTTATGCTGAAGCAAAGCAGCGCGAATTTAGTGCTCGCTGGATGTCGTACAAGCAATCTAAACTTGCTTTGTTTGATGAGTCTTTGGTATACCTTCCACTTGATCAAATATTTTCTCAAGAAAATATTAACGATTCTACCGGATTTAAATTAGAGGAAGGAACAAACCCTTCAGATAAATATGATGCAACAAATACCTTGCTTGCAGGATATATTGGTACTACATGGCCTTTTTCCAGCAAGATTACTGTTTCGGGTGGAGTAAGAGTTGAGCATAATGTGCAGAAGCTCGAAAGTAGAACTTACGCTAATAAGAAAATAGAAGTTGACAACACGGTCACAGATATTTTGCCTTCAATTAATGCTTCTTATAACCTCACAAAAAAGATGTTGATTCGTGCAGCGTATTTTAGTTCTGTAAACAGACCTGAATTCAGAGAAGTGGCTCCTTTTTCATATTATGATTTTACTTTCAACAATGTGTTGTATGGAAATCCGGAGCTTCAAAATGCCAACATCATGAATTATGATATAAGATGGGAGTTGTATCCATCAATTAGTGAAATGATATCATTTGGTGTTTTTTATAAGGATTTTACAAATCCTATTGAAATGTTTTTTGTTCCGGGATCCGGATCTGGTGGAACCAGAAACTTTACCTATGAAAATGCTGAAAGTGCACAGAGTTTTGGTTTAGAGGTGGAAGTGAGAAAAAGTTTTATTTCTATGTTCGATACCACCGGAAGAGATCAGGGGTCCTTTGTTAGAAAATTCTTATCACGTTCAGGAGTCACTTTTAATGCAGCATACATAACAAGTGATGTTAGTTTAGGAGACAAGGCTGTTGGACAAAGTGAAAGCCGGCCTATGATGGGGCAGTCTCCTTTTGTTGTAAATGGAGGATTGTTTTTTGCAAATGTTGAAAAACAATTTCAGGTATCTGCTCAATACAATATCATTGGTAAACGATTATTCGCTGTAGGAACTTATGGAACACCGGACATTTATTATATGCCACGTAACCAATTGGATTTTACTGTTTCAAAAGGATTGGGCAAACATGTTGAAGTTAAGTTTGGAGTGCAGGATGTCTTGGCACAAGATGAAGTTTATAAACAGGATTCAAATGAAAATGGTGACATTGATAATGCAGATGAAACGGTTTTCAAAGTGAAGAGAGGTGCCTATTATTCACTAGGAATTAATTTGAAGTTTTAATTTTAAATTAACAAAAACAATATTTATAAATAATATAGACATAACAAATGACCACTAATTTTACAAATAATTAAAACTCAATAAATATGAACACAACAACAAAAACTATTGAAAGCGGAAAAAAATGGCTCCGTTCTTTAACATTCGCCTTTCTTGCACTTGGTGCTGTAGCGGTAACAGGATGTAAAGAGGATGATGATGATGCCCCAACCGGTCCTACAGGAACGACAATTGAATTGTCTGGTGACATTAGCACTAATGCAATCCTCACTGCAAACAATAAATATATCCTCAAAGGATTTGTTTATGTAAAATCAGGTGCGGTTCTTTCTATTGAACCTGGTACCATTATTAGAGGAGATAAAGCAACTAAAGGAACATTGATTATTGAACGCGGTGCACAAATTCTTGCTGTAGGCACAGCGCAGAAACCTATTGTGTTTACATCAAATCAACCAGCTGGATCTAGAGATTACGGTGATTGGGGTGGAATTATTATTTGCGGAAGGGCTCCAATAAATTTACCCGGGGGTGAAGGAACTATTGAAGGAGGAACAAACGCTCTTTTTGGTGGAACTAATCCTGCTGATAATTCAGGAAAATTAATTTTTGCAAGAATTGAATTTTGTGGAATCGCTTTCCAACCTAATCAGGAAATTAATGGTTTAACCTTAGGTGGAGTAGGTTCTGCAACAGAAATTTCTTATGTTCAGGTTTCCTATTCAGGTGATGATTCATTTGAATGGTTTGGTGGAAATGTAAATGCGAAAAACATAGTCGCTTTTCGTGGTTGGGATGATGATTTTGATACTGATAATGGTTTTACCGGTAAAGTTCAATTTGCCGTTTCATTGCGCGACAAAGATATCGCTGATCAGTCGGGATCAAATGGATTTGAATCGGACAACGATGGACAAGGTACTACTGCTACTCCATATACGAAAACAATTTTTTCGAATGTAAGTATATTTGGCCCTATGAACGATGCTTCTACTGTGATCAATGGACAGTTTAAACGTGGTGCCCATTTGCGCCGAAACACACAAACCAGTATTTATAATTCTGTAATTGCAGGCTATCCTACAGGATTATTTATCGACGGTTCTTCAACTGAATCTAATGCTGCTGCAGGCGATCTTCAGTTCAGAAATTCTATCATTGCAGGCTGTACTACTCCACTTACGGCTTCAGGGGCATTCGATATCCAGGCATGGTACGATACTCCGGGATATGGCAATTCAATTTTAACCAATTCATCCGACATTCTGTCAGGTTATCCTTTAAATCTTGAATCACCTAATTTCTTGCCTCAAACCGGCTCTCCTTTACTTTCCGGTGCCGATTTCAGCAACGCTAATTTGCAAGGATTGCAAAATGTAAGTTATAGAGGTGCCTTTGGTGCGACCAACTGGACTCAGGGATGGTGTAATTTCGACCCTCAGAATACTGTCTACTAATTGTTAATTAATTACTGATTTTTTAGGTTATGAACAGGCTATCACTGTCGAAGGTGATAGCCTGTTTTTATTTTGTAATTCATTGAATAATAATATGTTGCTCCCTAAATTGGAGTGCGCATTAAGGATGATTCTTGAGTGAGTAACCACTTTTCAGGTAGTGCTTTTGTGAATAACTTTCCTCTGTTTTTTCAGTATAAGTGACTTTAAATCAAATTTCAGGTTCGATTATTTTACAATAAAATAACCTAAAAGTGTGAATTCCAGCTTCTGGTGTTTGATTATCTTTGCACTCAATTAAATATAAATGCGTTTCTTTAAGTTCATATGTGCCATTTTTGTTGTGCTTTTCTGCACTGTTCTCTGTGTTCGTGCGCAGGTGAATGTAGTAGGTGCAAATCCTGCTACTCCCAATGGAGTTTTTGCAACAGTTGCAGCAGCTTTCGCTGCAATCAATGCAAGTAATCAGGTCGGTTTAAATATTACTGTAAACATCACTGCCAGCACCATTGAAGGTGTGGGTGCGGTCTTAAATCAAAACGTAGGTCCCTGGACTACCTTAACTATCCAACCTATAGGTAATGTTTCTGTAACAGGTAACATTGCCGGAACTTTAATTGATTTGAATGGTGCCGATAATGTGGTGATTAATGGAATTAACAATGTTGTAAACACTCTAACTATTGAAAATACCAGCAATTCTACTCTTGCATCAACAGTAAGGTTTGTAAATGATGCAACAAATAACACGCTTACAAATTGCTTGGTGAAGGGTTCAAGCACAGGTGTTCCTACTGTTGCAGGTGATGGTGCAGTGGTTTTTGTTGCCGGTACTGGTGTTCCATCTGCTGTGGGTAATGATAATATAAACATCAGCAATAACGATATTACTGCATCCACCACAATTCCTTTTGTGATTATCAAAGGTTATGGTTCCGCAACAGCCGGAAATAACGGAGTGATAGTCTCCAATAATCTCATACATGATTTCTTTTGTACAGTGTTTAGTCACTGCAGAGGAATATTTATAGGAAATGGAAATACATCCTGGACTTTGTCAACCAACCGAATTTATCAAACCGCCGACCGGCAATGGCTTACCGGAAGCCAGCCAAACGTGTATGCCTGCATTGATATTAACAACACTATTTCCGGAAATGGAAATAATTTTAATATAACAGGTAATATACTTGGATTCAGAAATTCTGCAGGGACAGGTTATTCTGTTCTAAAAAATGGTGGTACTTCTGCAACCAATATTGCATCCAATATTCATGTAGTTATTTTAAATGCAATGAACTCAGTTAATAACGTGATTAGCGGTAACATTATAGGCGGGTTCGATTTAAAATCAAGTCGTGCAACAGCAATAGCAGGTGAAAATATATTTATAGGAATTTTTATCAGAGCAGGTGCTGCAACTGTTCAGAATAATCAAGTTGGATCTTCTATGATTGCCAATAGTATTATTATCCGGTCAACAGCAACAACAGCTCCTTCACCCGTTCCGGCCGTTGGAATTTATAATCGAGGATTTACTTCCAACAGTATAATTGGTAATCAGGTAGGAGGGTTCACTATGTTATTTGAATCACCCGGTTCTGCCGGAAGTGATAGAATTTCACTCATTGGAATTTTATCAGATAATACAGGTACATCCAACATCCGTAATAATCAAATCGGAGGAACAAGTGGTTCCAATATGACAATTCCATTTGTGAATGCACGCTTAGTTGGAATCATGAGCACAGCAGGCGTTTCGAAAATTACTGGAAATGTTTTGCAAAATCTTAATCACTCGGGAATAAGAACCGTCTTCAGCGGACAAAATTCCAACGTTTTAGGCATATTGGTTACTCCCGGAGCAGTTGGAGATTCAATTTCCCGAAATACCATAACAGATTTATCATCCACAGCTACCACTGCCGGTGGAAATAAAAGTATCATTGGAATTTATGCCGACGGAAGTAGTGCAGCTCCGGGAACTGCAATTTCCAAAAACAATATGCATTCATTTAACACTGCCGGAGGGGCGGGTAGCAAAATAGGCATCTCTACGTATGCGGGTCGCACCAGAATTTCCAACAACATGATTTCAATCGGAGCCGGGTCAACCGGAAATGATATCATCTTTGGTATTGAACAAAACCTTGCTACCAATGTGGAAGGTTATTATAATACAGTTAAAATTTCAGGGACTTCTGTAGGTGTAGTCACCTCAGCTTATCGTTCCAATTGCAATTCTACTTTTCCGGGAATAGCTTTGTTGCGAAATAATATTTTCTATAATGATCGCATCGGAATTTCTTATGGTTATCAGTTAAGTGCTTTTACAACCTATACCGGTGATCACAATCTTGTTTATGGTACACGATTCGGGTTTTATCAGGGCGCCGCATACAATACCATAGCAGCCTGGTTTGTTGCTACAGGTCAGGATGGACCAGCAGTGACGAAGAATTCTGTAATGACATTTTTATCACCAACCGATCTTCACACCAACGATCCGGTAGTGCGAAATTCTGCAGTTGTTATTGCAGGTATTAATGATGATATCGATGATTTTGCAAGAGGAGCGTGTCTTGATATTGGTGCTGATGAATTTGATCCTTCGACCATTCCAGGTGCCGTTTATAGTTGGGTAGGAGGGGTGAGCGATGTTTGGTGCGATGCATGCAATTGGGATCGAGATGCAGTTCCGCCAGTAAACAGTGATGTAATCATCAACAACAATTGTTTAAATTATCCATTGTTACAACTATCCTGCGGAAATCAGCAGGTAAACAATTTTACAATGATGCCGGGTGTTACTGCAGCAGGAAGTTCCAAAATGGATATGGGAACTTATACTCTAAGTGTTAACGGCAATGTGGATATTGAAGGAACTTGTACCTGCTCCGGAGTGACTAATTCATCTCTGGTTTCTGAAGGGCTTCTGGATATTACTTCCACCACCACTCAGCAAATTCTGGATGTTAAAAATAGTGCCGGCAATTACCCCGGTGAATTATGTAAACTTCGTATAAATAAAACTTCTCCTACAGGAATCGCTTCTAATGTACACGAAGCAATTTTGAAAGGCAATTTAAGGATATTATACCATCTCGATTTTACAAATGGCGTCCTTATTTCACAAACAGGTATTGGATACGATGCCAATCCTAATACTGCTGCTAATTTTAAAACAATTACGATTCTTAATAACGAAACTTCAGCAGTCACACGCCAGACTATTGCCGGTCAGAATGCCAGAAACGGATTTTTTATGGGCCGTATCAATAGAGCCATCGAAGCGGGCTCAGTGAGTCATCAGTATCTTTATCCTCTCGGTTACAGAACTACCGGAGGCACCGGAGTAGTGGGTGATTATTTTTATACACCATCGCTGTTGCGATTTACAAACGTTACCAACGCAGGTTTTGTTGTTGGCACCTATCTGAACAATAATTCGAATTTCACTGTGGATGGCATCAATATCGGTTTCACCGGACATGGTTGTTTCAATGCGCTGGAGATTGATGATACAGGAGGGAATACCGCAGCAACCTGTTTGAATAAAGAAATTGATATGATGGCTCTCAATTACTGGGATTTTTCAGAAAGTACCGGTCCTCTTGCGGATGGAGAACCTGCACTTTTTAATGGTGCACTCGGAACAGTAAATTTTGATTTGCAATGTGCCGGTGATGTTTTTGCTTTAACGGCTGTTGATGGTCTTGCAGGTTCTGAATTGCGATTGATGCAAAGACCAGGTGTTTCATTACCGGGAAATGCCGGACAGGGGCCGTGGGTTTCTACTCAGGGAACTCATACTGGAACTAACCTGAGTGCAAACCCTGGGATTAATTTGTATTCACTTGGTTTATTGCAAGGTGCAGCGCGTTTAGGAGTTACTCAATTTGGTGGATTCGGTGGAGCAGGAAATGGGGAATCTCCATTGCCCGTTGAACTTTTATTTTTTGATGCGAAGAAGAATGGTGAAAGTCATGTACTTTGTGCTTGGGCTACTGCCAGTGAAATTAACAGCGATTATTTTATAGTTGAAGCAGCCATTGAATACGATCAACAGGGAATGTTAATCTTTAAGCAGATTGGAATAGTGAAGGCTGCAGGCAATTCAAGCAGTACCATAAATTATTCACTTCTTGATGATGCAAGTTATAACGGTATAGTTTATTACCGACTCAAGCAAGTAGATTTTGATGGAAGTGAAGTTTACTCTTTTATTGTTGCTGTAAAATTTGAAGTCATAGTAAATTCATTCATTTTACTTGGTTTTTCCCCAAACCCTGCCACAAATGAATCAGAGCTTTCTTTGTACACACGTTCCAACATGAAACTAAATTTGACATTAAATGACCCATCCGGAAGGTCAGTGTGGAATAAAATATATCAAACGGCTCAAGGATTGGAAAAAATTAAAATTTTCCAAGATTTTATGCCTGCCGGCGGTATTTATTTTCTTCAAGTTGCAATTGATGAAAAACAAGAGGTATTAAAAATTGTGATTCCATAATTAGTTTTTTGCTTAAATTCTCATTTTATTCATCATTTTTTTGAACTAATAATTCATTATTTTAAGGAAAAATTATTACTGAGTTCTTGTAGCTTTAGAGATTTGTAAATTAGAAATTATTGTCAAAATAAAGAACGACCTGTGAAATTCATCACAGGTCGTTCTTTATAATATAATTCTGTTAAATTTATTTTTTCACTCAATTCAATTCTGCAAGCTTTTCATTTCTGAAAACAAAGTTATTGGATTTGTCCACATCAATCATGATGCTATCGTCGCGGTTTACATTACCTGAAAGAATTTGTTTGCTCAATTCATTCAGGATCTTCTTTTGCATCACTCTCTTGAGCGGACGGGCGCCGAACTGAGGATCGAATCCGAGTTGTGCTAACCAATCGATCGCATTTTCTGTAGCCTGCAGAATAACACCCTGAGAAGCCAGCATTTTTCGCAAACCATTCAACTGAATTTCAACAATGTGTTTAATTTCATTTCTGGTGAGTGGATTGAACATGATAATTTCATCTATCCTGTTCAGAAATTCCGGTCTGATGGTTTTTTTTAATTGTTCATAAACAGCAACACGGGTTGAAGCAATCACTTCATCACGATTATAATCGTTCAGGTTTTCAAAATTCTCCTGAATCAGATGAGCTCCTATGTTAGAGGTCATGATGATGATGGTATTTTTGAAATTCGCTGTTCGTCCTTTGTTGTCAGTCAACCTTCCGTCATCTAAAACTTGTAGCAAAATGTTGAATACGTCCGGATGTGCTTTTTCAATCTCATCCAGCAGAATGACCGAATAGGGTCTTCTTCTCACCGATTCTGTTAACTGTCCTCCTTCATCATAACCAACATATCCGGGAGGTGCACCAATAAGCCTCGAAACAGCATGACGTTCCTGATATTCACTCATATCAATACGGGTCATTGAATTTTCATCGTTGAAAAGATATTCTGCCAATGCCTTGGCCAGTTCGGTCTTTCCAACACCGGTGGTGCCCAGAAAAATAAATGATCCTATTGGTCGCTTCATATCCTGTAAACCTGCACGGCTACGTCTTACGGCATCGGCCACAGCAGCAATTGCATCCTCCTGTCCAACAACTCTTTTATGGAGCTCATCTTCCAGGTGAAGTAATTTTTCGCGATCGCTTTGCAACATCTTCTTAACAGGAATACCTGTCCAGCGGGAAACTACTTCAGCAATATCTTCACTGTCTACCTCTTCCTTTATCATGGCTCCCTTCAACAATTGCATTTCTTGCAACTGTTTCATGAATTCTTCTTTTTTCTCTTCTGCTTCTTTAATTCTGCCATAACGTATTTCAGCAACTTTTCCATAATCGCCTGCACGTTCAGCCTGCTCTGCCTGAAGTTTAAATTCTTCGATAGCTTCTTTAAGATTCTGAACTTTTTCCGCAGCTTCTTTTTCTGACTGCCAATGCGACTTTATTTCGTTTCTTTTTTCATTCAAGTTTGCCAATTCCTCATTCAAATCAGCCAAACGTCTGTTGTCGTTCTCTCTTTTAATCGCCTCACGTTCGATCTCAAGCTGCATAATTTTTCTTTGAACTTCATCGAGTTCTTCAGGCACCGAATCTATTTCGAGTCTTAATTTTGAAGCTGCTTCATCTATTAGGTCAATGGCCTTATCGGGAAGAAATCTGTCGGAGATATATCTTTCTGATAATTCTACAGCAGCAATGATGGCTTCATCCTTAATTCTGACTTTATGATGCGTTTCATAGCGATCTTTCAATCCTCTTAAAATAGCGATCGCATCTTGAGTATCGGGTTCTTCAACTAAAACTTTTTGAAAACGTCTTTCAAGTGCCTTATCTTTTTCGATATACTTTTGATATTCCCCGAGGGTGGTAGCTCCAATGGCACGCAGTTCACCTCTTGCTAAAGCAGGTTTCAGAATATTGGCGGCATCCATGGCACCATCACCACCTCCGGCACCCACGAGAGTGTGTATTTCATCAATAAAAAGAACAATACTACCTTCTGCTGATATCACCTCTTTGATAACAGATTTCAATCTTTCTTCAAATTCACCTTTATATTTTGCACCGGCAATAAGTGCGCCCATATCCAATGAAAAAATAATCTTTGATTTTAAATTTTCAGGTACATCACCATTAATGATTCTGTGAGCAAGACCTTCAGCAATTGCTGTTTTTCCAACACCGGGCTCACCAATCAAAATAGGATTGTTTTTAGTTCGACGAGATAAAATCTGCAGCACTCTGCGTATTTCCTCATCACGTCCAATCACAGGATCCAACTTGCCTTTGCGGGCAAGATCATTGAGATTTTTAGCATATTTACCCAAGGCGTTATAAGTATCTTCGGCACTTGCGCTCGTTACACGCGATCCTTTTCGCAATTCCTCAATTGCAGCACGCGATTCTTTTTCGGTAACACCCATTTCCTTTAACAGGGATGCTACCTTATCTTTTCCACTTAAAATTCCCAGAAATAGATGTTCAAGAGACACAAAGTCATCTTTAAAATCCTTTAATAAACTCGTCGCTTTTTGAATGGCCTGATTCGCATCCTGCGAAAGGTATTGGCTACCACCGGAGACTTTCGGATACTGCTTTACTATTTCTGCAAGTTTTTGATTGAACAAATCAACATTAACCTGCAATTTCTTCAAAATGTATGGGATTACATTTTCATCAACATCCATCATTGTGGTCATTATGTGGCCGGTTTCAATTGACTGATGTCCCTCCTGCGCAGCCAGATTTTGTGCTTGCTGAATGACTTCCTGAGACTTAATTGTGAAATTATTGAGATTCATATTTGTGGTTTTAGCCTTTTTAACAACGGATTTACATCCTCGAAAACCCTACCATAACGATTTTGAGATCCATTTCAGCCATTTTGTCAGTGAAATGCCGGGTGCTGTTGACAACTTTGCAGTTTGCTTTTGAGCTAATTGAAAAGAAGCCTTTCTGCTAATTAGCAAGATATTGACCTATTTTTGCAATAAAATGGATACACTCACTCACATCGTTGCCGGAGCTTCAATAGGTGAGGCGGTGCTTGGAAAAAAGGTAGGTAAGAAAGCAATGTTATGGGGTGCACTTGCCGGAAATGCACCTGATGCAGATGCAGTGATGAACTTTTTTATTACCGATGTTGATTCGCTGGTCATGCACCGCGGATTATCTCATTCTGTTTTTACGGCTCTCATCTTTGGCCCGATCCTGGGGTGGTTTCTGTGGAGAATGTACATCAGGAAAGAAGCAGACTGGAAAGCCTGGGCTTTTATGGTAACGATAAATATTTTTTTTCATCTCTTCCTCGACACTTGCACAGTTTATGGAACCGGACTATTTACTCCATTCACCGACTATCGTTATGCTTTTGATACCATATTTGTAGCCGACCCACTCTATACCCTACCACTTATTATTTCGGTGATAGCCTTATTGTTTTTATCCAAAAATCATAAATCGAGAACTACTTGGAATAAAACAGGTCTTGCTTTGAGTTCCCTTTACATGTTATTTGCTTTCTTTAATCACTCCAATGCCATCAAGGCTGTGGAGCGTGCAGCTAAAGAAAAAAATATCAAATCTGAACTGTTTCAGGCCACTCCAACACTTTTTAACAATATATTGTGGAATGTTGTGGTAAAGGATAGCGGAGGTTATTGGATGGGGAATTACTCGATTTTTGATGAGGACCCAACACCTGATTTATATTTCGTGAATGAAAACTCACAACTATTGGCTCTATTACCTAATCAGCAGGATATTTCAAAACTAAAGCAATTTGCAAATGGGTATTACTGTGTAACGATAGAAGAGGACAAAACCCGGTTCAATGTAATTCGCTTCGGAACAGTAAATGGCTGGGATAATCCGAACTCGAAATTCGCTTTCAGCTTCGACCTCACACCCGGTGCCAACAATTCAATGGTTGTACAAGATGGCCGAATAGAAGGCTCAAAACCGGAAGTTATTACTAGTATGATGGAAAGGATGAAAGGGAATTGATTAGTTGATTATTATGATTTTTATGATCTTTTATGATGGATTGTTAGGATTACTTTTTCATTCGTCCAATCTTTCTTAGTCGTCTATGCCGAACATGCGGTTAACCACAAAAAGCATCCGTAAAGATAATCTGACAAGCTGGTAGGAGACCCATCTTCTTAATTTTGAGAATGGGGATGAATTCCGGTAAAAAGAATCTGAGGTAACTTCAACGCATTCGGTATCTATGACTTCCAAAAGGTGCTTTTGAAATGTTTGTGAGAATTCATGGTTGACTATATCCAAATTCAGTTCAATACTGAGATAGGCACTCAGATGATTCTGATTGTATGAGCCAATGGTAGACCAGATTTCGTCCACAATGGCAACTTTGCCATGCACCATAGAGGTTTTTGATTCAAAAATCCTGATCTTGTTCCTGAGCAGCCATCCGTAAAGGTAGTCAGAGGCATATTTAACTACCGGAACATCCGAAAAATGGGTCATTATAATTCTAATTTCAACCCCTCTTTTAGAAGCATTTCCAAGCAGTCTTCTGAATTTTCTGCCGGGTAAAAAATAACCGCCTACTATTGTAATCGATTTTTTTGAAAGTCTCACGGCCCTGTTGTAACTAGAAGTAATTTCCCATCGATTTCTTAACCAATCATTTTTTCTGATTCGAATCCAAACTTCAGTGGGATCAATTGTTTTGCCTGTGGTGTTTATTTTAGGCCAACGGGGTTTTGTAGGTACGAATTGGCGTTCAAGAATTTTAACGCATGCTCGTGTCAGGTCAGCACATGCAGGGCCAGTTATAAAAACACCATAATCGAGCCACGGAGGAATCTCAGAAATTCCTCTGTACCTGTTGGCGATGTTTATTCCGCCAACCATGGCAACCTTATTGTCAACAACCATTATTTTATGGTGCATCCTTCTACCCACATAAATTTTTTTTCCGGTAATAAACGGCTCAAAACGTTTTACACTCACCCCGGCTTCTGATAGTCTTAGAGTTTCAGAATCTCCAAATTTATCAGCCCCAAAATCATCCACTACTAAATTTACTTCCACACCTCTTTGAGCAGCTCTGGCAAGTGCATCCATCAAGGCATTGCCTGTTTCGTCGGGCTCAATGAGGTATATCTGGAAATGAATTATTTTCTCAGCTTGGTTGATTAATTCAATAATCCTGTCGAAAAAGGCAGGTCCGCTTCGCATCCAAGTAGCTGTATGCCCTTTACGATAATCGAAAATATCTTTCCACAAATTGTGCATTATCAGTTTAAATCTAAATTCTCAACAAAAATGTTAAAAATAGGTTTTTGGAACAGATGTTGTAGTATTAATTTTAATTAAAATATATTTGCAGGAACATTGAACAAAGCACACAATAATTTCCTGGAAAGATAAGTGACTCGCAATTTTTGTTGCCGAAAGGTGGTTTAAAGAAGAAAAGCCTTCAAAAAAGCACATCAGAGGCTTTAATTATGTAATATTTTGAGCAAATTGGGTTAAACTTTAACGAAACAACCATGTATTGCATTATTGTAATGATTGGAAGTATCAAGCAACGAACGATGATGAAAATAAATATTGCAGGATGTTTAGTAGGATTAGGTCTTTTAACCGGTTGTGATCACAAAATATCTGCAGAGGTACCTACAGGAGATTTGAAATCTCAGCCCGAATTTGTTGAAAAAACTGTGATCGGATACTCAGGAACACAAAATCATAAGTTTCTCAATAATTATCAGGTTTACAGTGAAGGTTGGGATACTCTTGCTCAAGCCCGCTTTTGGCAGGATGTGATCGCACTTTCTCACGATTCCATGATTATCAATGTTGCTTGTGTGCGTCAACCACTTTATAAAGTTTCAACTACCGAATGGCATTGCCAGACAGAATTGGAGAAGGATCTTTACAAGCAGAATCTAGTCATAAACAATAGCTTAGATCAAAACACCAACATATTTGTAACTAGCGGGAAGAAATTCTTTTTTGAGTATAAAAAAGCGCTTCCTATGATTTCTCAGGCCTTGCCGGTTTTTGAAAAATATGAAACCGATCCCTGGTATGCTCAAACAATTTTGCTCATTGAAAGTCCCGGAAAAACTGAGGCAAGATCATATGCGGGTGCTCGAGGACCATTTCAATTAATGCCCTACGTAGCTAAAAAATACGGCCTGGTAGTTTCAAAGTACCAAGATGATAGGACTGATCTCACAAAATCGGCTATGGCTGCGGCTAAACTGATCAGAAGTATTTGTATTCCTTACGCAAAAAAAATATTGGACCAACGTTCCATCTCCTACAATGAAAAGGATCTCTGGTTCCGTTTGTTTGTGATGCATATTTATCACGCTGGTGCCGGAAATGTGGCAGCCGTAGTTGAGAAAATAGCACCCACAGAAGGAGGAATGCCGCTCATTCGTCAAATGTGGCAAAATGAAGCACGTGGCTTCAAAAATGAATCTCAAAATTATTCTCAGATAGCCCTGGCATCAATTATCAATTTTGATCGATTAATCAGTCAGGATAATGACACTGTTTATCTTGTAGAGGGCGATAAGAATATGAAATTTTTCCATGAAAAGACAAAGATTTGTGTCGATACCCTTGCGTTTTTTAAAGATTGTTTGGCCGCTTATGAATCGGATTTGGTTGAAGGAACTATTCCTTTTGATTATTTCGCCGCCAGAGTCTCTAAAGTTCAGATTGATATGTTGAAATATACCGGTGATCACGGAGAGTCCAAGTATCTTTCTAACATTTTAGAGTCGGAAAGAATGTACAAACTCGGCAATGAACTGATGTATAAACGAAAGTTTAATGATGCCATTATGGTTTTTCATCTAGGACTTGAAAAAAATCCTGTCTCACCGGCTACTTACGAAAGTCTGGTAAAAGCATACCGTTCAATAGGGAACACTGATCTGGCTTTGAAATATTCAAAGAAATCAAAAGAATTAAGTGAAAATCCAGATTTTTTTATTCGTTGATTTGGGTCTTTTGCGGGTATTTTTTCTCTTAATAAATTTTTTGGATTTATTAACAAAAAGTGTAAGATTGTTAATAAATTAGGCTTTTTGTTATTCAGATTATGTCTTTTTTTGCATTTAGTGGGAACCAATAGTCTTTGGTCACGTATTAGTACATTATTAGTAATTTAAAATCAAATCGTTATGAAAAAAATCTTTACCCTAACCATTTTTAGTTTTCTACTTTCCGTTGGTTTTCTGAATGTAGTTCATGCTCAACAGAGTTATTATTATGATTTCAGAAATACATTGGATGAAGTTAGTTCACAAGGCCCGGTGTTAAATGTAATCGGATCGGGAGCCTTTGTAAATGAGGGACTTATTGAATTGTCCTGTATCTCCAGACCAGTTTATGGGTTTACACAAAATAGTGGAATTCAGTTTGACAATACTGCTGCCGGTAATTTCATTACCGAAAGCTATTCAATAGAAATGTATTTTCAATTCCTGAATAATTCCGGTTTTAAAAGGGTAATAGATTATAGTAATCAAGGTTCCGATTCGGGCTTGTATGTGACTGCCTCACAACTGTTATTTTACGATGAATTGACCATACCTACAACTGCCTTTGTAGCCAATCAGTATGTGCATCTGGTGGTAACACGTGATAGTACCACACAAGAAATTAATTTCTATATTGATGGAATTCAGGAAGGTTCATTTATTGATAATGACAATATAGCCGTATTGCATTCAACCAACGTACTCAACTTTTTTCAGGATGATACTATCTCCGGTGGTGAAGCTCGTCCGGGACGAATTGCTTTGTTGAAATTGTACAACGCTGCAATTGATGCGAATGCTGTAGCGGCCTCATTCGGTGCGCTGGAAACTACATCTCAGACACTCAGTTTTGTGGCTGATCAAAGTGCGGCTTGTTTAAGTGGAAATGTCTTTAATTTTACTAATACTTCTCTCAATGCAGGCGGCTTAACTTATTCTTGGGAATTTGGAGATGGTAATGGAACAATCGGTACCGATGCTTCCTACAGCTATTTGGCTGATACCACCTACAATGTATTATTGATTGCTGATGATGGTCTGGGTTGTATTGATTCAGTCACGGCATCTGTTGTTGTTTATCCTCAACCGATATTTATATTAGGTAATGACTCTTCTGTTTGTGATGGATTCTCTGTCACTTTAGATGCAGGAGCAGGATTTACAGCTTACTTATGGAACGATAGTACTACCAATCAAACACTAACTGCTTCTATTTCAGGAATTTACTCTGTAGGTGTTACCGATACCAACGGATGTTCATCGGTTGATTCTGTGGAAGTTACAATCATTCTTCCACCTGCAGTGGCTCTTGGACCCGATACAACTCTTTGCTTTGGTACTACATTTACTATTTCAGGACCTATTGGAGAAGCATCTTATCTCTGGAGTACCGGAGATACCACCGAATCAATCGTAGTATCTGCTTCCGGTGTCTATGCTGTTGAAGTAGCTAACACTTTTGGATGTTTTGCTTCCGATACTATAGAAATCTCTTATTATCCTCAACTGGCTCTTAATTTGGGGGCTGATGCAGCGTTTTGTATTGGCGACACATTGGTTCTTGATGCTGATTCAATATATGTTGATTATGTTTGGAATGATAACTCCACTTTTCAAACTCTTGCTGTTTTCGCTACCGGAACTTATTTTGTGACCGTTAAAGATAGTATTGGTTGTGAAGCTTCGGATACTATTAACATTGTTGTAAATAACCTGCCTGTTGTTGATTTGGGTCCCGATGCTTCCATTTGTGGTGGCACCGCATTAACCATCGATGCCGGTGGGCCTTTTGTCAACTACCTCTGGAATGATGGATCACAATTGCAGACCCTCGAGGTGACCACAGCCAATACGTATTCCGTTATTGTAACTGATACAAATGGATGCGCAGGTACCGATGAAATAATTGTTGTTGTAACTCCTTTAGTTGATCTAGGTCCTGATTTAGTTGTTTGCGATGGTGTAATTAGTACTTTGGATGCTGGTGCCGGTTTGAGCTCGTACCTTTGGAGTAATGGTTCAAGTGGACAAACTTTGGATGTGTCGGTGTCTGGTAATTATACAGTTACAGTATCTGACTTAAACGGTTGCGTTAACTCAGATGAAATTACTGTTTCTGTCAATTTGCCCCCTGTAATTGATTTAGGCCCTGACGTTATCACCTGTTCTAATAACCCGGCAATTCTTGATCCGGGAGCAGGATTCTTTGCTTATTTATGGAGTGATGGATCGACTCTATCAACATTGAGTGTTGCAACCTCAGGAACTTATTTCGTGACTGTTTCAAGTGCTCCAAATTGCGACGCTCAGGATAGTGTTACAGTAACTGTTAATCAGAGCCCTTTAATTGATTTAGGACCAGATACCGTTCTTTGTGATGGCATCATTGTAACTCTTGATGCAGGGGCAGGATTTAATTTCTATTTCTGGAGCGATGGGTCGTCAGCACAAACTCTTGATGTTTCTGCCAGCGGAACATACTCCGTAGCTATTACAGACTCAATTGGTTGCAACGGAACTGACACAATCACCATAACCTTCGATCCTATTCCTTTTGTTGAATTAGGACCTGATCAAGATATATGCGCCGGTACTGCCACAGTTTTAGATGCAGGAGCCGGATTTGCAGGTTATCTCTGGAATGACGGTACAACAGCCCAGTTTCTATTGGCATCAGTTGCCGGTACATATACTGTAACTGTTTCTAATCCAACCGGATGTTCAACTATTGATAGTGTAACCATTAACATAATTGCTGCACCGATTTTAGCATTGGGAGTAGATACGACACTTTGCGACGGTACTCAGTTGGTTCTTGATGCAGGTGCAGGCTTCAATTCTTATATCTGGAGTGATGGAACAGCTCTTCAAACTTTGACGGTTACAGCTACAGGAAACTATGCGGTGACCATATCCGATGGCAATGGTTGTTCAAATACCGATGATATTGATGTTGCCTATTATGCTCCTGTTCCCGCACCGGTTATCACTCAAAATATAAATACCTTGCAATCTAGTGTGGCTTCGGGTTATCAATGGTATAGCGTTCCGGGCGGAATTATTCCCGGAGAAACAAATCAAACTTATTCGCCCGGTCAAAATGGAACTTATTATGTGGTAGTAACCGATAGCAATGGATGCCAATCACTTCCATCACCTGACTTTATCTTTGTTCTTAACGGTATTGCCACCATCAACGGAGTTTCTTTACTTGTGGCTCCGAACCCTGCCAACTCTTCATTAATCATTGAAGCTGCCGGAGTTCAAAGCAATTTAATGCAGGTAGAAATGATCGACATGCTAGGAAAAGTAATTGTTCAATTACAAGTTCCCTCTAATGAAAAATACAGAATGGATGTCTCTTCTTATCCTGAAGGAATTTACTTCATAAAAGTGAGCGGACCTGGTTTCAGTTCTGTTCAAAAACTGATTATCTCCCGATAATACATTCCAAAAAATAAAAAAGTCCTTTCCGATGCGGGAAGGACTTTTTTATTTGAAGTAACAAAAGGGAAGGTAATTTCTAATAAATTTGCACCTGTTAACTATAAAAAAGATGACGAAATTTCTTAAGACTTATTTCAGTAATGATGGCGCAGGAATATTTGCTTTCTTGTGGGTAATTGTTGCACTTACCTTTATCACCATCATACTTGCAAAAGGCTAAAAAAGGTGTTCTTTAAACAAAACGCTTAATCAACCTAAGGTTGTGAGTGTACTTTTTTGTTTCCTGATTAAAAATGCCATGGTGGTCCAGGCTGTCTATTCTAACTTTTCCTGAGGCATGGATAATTTGATTATTTGGAAGAATCACACCAACATGCACAATTCTACCCTCCTCATTATCGAAAAAAGCTAAATCTCCTTGTTTGGATTCATCAATCAAGTGAATTAGCGATCCCTGTTCTGATTGTTGCCATGCATCTCGCTTTAAGCGGATTCCTGCAAGTTTATAAACCATCTGAGTAAATCCGGAGCAATCGATCCCAAAAGGAGTGCGACCACCCCACAGATAGGGAGAATGCAAATACATGTAAGCATTTTCAACAATTCCTTTTGTAGTCTGAAGTTTTTCAGGACACTTTACATTGCCTTCAAAACGGTAAGCTGTTCTTCCCAGGCGGCAAGTGTGATCCTTAAAATGAGGCATCGATGAACCCAGCACGATTGAAAAAAGGGAGTGTTCCAGAATCATAATTTGAACCAGATCGAAAGAAATACAATATTGCTCTTTATTCAGCTTTGTATATTCATCCAAATCGATGGGTTCAAATTGTGAGGCAGATACCCATCCTTCATAATGGTCATAGGCAAGTTTAACCCTAAACCAACCCTCCACCTTTTCAAAAATCTCAAAGTGTTCGCCAAATAAAATCTGTGACACCATTTCACTTGCGTGAGAAGGCTCCTTCCGTAAAGGAACAACCGTTAAGTTACAGATGCCGTGTGTCAAAATTTAAACTTTTTTGTAAATATCTTTAATAAAGCGACCGAATTCGTTTACATGTTTTGAATCACAATAGCACTGGCACCACCACCACCATTACATATAGCAGCAGCTCCGGTTTTAGCATTATTTTGCTTCAAAACATTGATTAGGGTGACCACAATTCTGCAGCCTGAACTTCCAAGAGGGTGACCCAATGCCACGGCACCGCCATTTATATTCACTTTTGCAGGATCAAGTTTCATTTCATTGTTATTGGCAATTGCAACAGCACTAAAAGCCTCATTAATTTCAAAATAATCAACATCTGAAAGTTTCATGCCGGCCTTTACCACTGCTTTTGGAAGGGCTTTCGAAGGAGCCGTTGTAAACCATTCGGGAGCCTGCTGCGCATCTGCAAAAGAAATAATTTTAGCAAGAGGTTTAATACCCAATTCTTCAGCTTTCTCTTTGCTCATCAACACCACGCAAGATGCGCCATCATTGAGTTTTGAGGCATTCGCGGCAGTCACTGTGCCATCTTTCTGAAAGGCGGGTTTTAAAGATGGAATCTTAGCGAAGTCCACTTTCTTATATTCTTCATCTTCAGAAACAACTATTGGATCTTTACCTCTTTGAGCAACCTCAACACCGATGATTTCATCTTTAAACAAACCCTTTTCATAAGCCCTGGCTGATCTCTTATAGGATTCAATGGCATATTCATCTTGTGATTCACGTGAAATTTTACATTCAGTTGCACATAGTTCAGTCGCATTTCCCATGTGGTAATTGTTATAAACATCCCACAAACCATCCTTAACCAGTCCGTCAATTATTTGTCCATTGCCCAAACGGTAACCATTACGGGCTTTATCCAAATAATAAGGTACGTTAGACATACTTTCCATTCCGCCGGCAACAACTATGTCATTGTCGCCCAGCATAATAGATTGAGCCCCAATCATTATTGCTTTCATTCCTGATGCGCAAACCTTGTTCACTGTGGTTCCGGGAGTAGTATTGGGTAATCCTGCAAAAATGGAAGCCTGAGTAACAGGGGCCTGACCAGCATTTGCCGACAAGACATTTCCCATATACACTTCCTGAACTTGTTCCGGCTTAATTCCGGCTCTTTTAACTGCTTCTTTAATCACAATTGCACCAAGCTGAGTTGCTGAAAATGAGCTTAAAGAACCTCCAAAAGCACCAATGGGCGTTCTGGTAGCTGATACGATATATACTTCTTTCATAATACTTTAAGTAAATGCTTTGGTGTAATAAATTGAATTTTGCGCAAAGGTAAGCAATCTCTTCAAATGACTTTAATTATAGGGTATCAGAGAAAGATCGCAAAAATAAGCCTACCTTTGCGCCGAATTGACCTGATTTTCAGGTATAACGACAAAAATAAAGATGGAATCATTTAAAGTGCTGGGGCTTAGCGAAAGAGTTCTGGGAGGAATTGCAAAATTGGGTTTCGAAAACCCTACACCCATTCAGGAGCAGGCGATCCCTGCTCTCCTCAAAGGTGATCGGGATTTTATAGGCTTAGCTCAAACCGGTACCGGTAAAACAGCTGCATTCGGACTTCCATTATTGGAGGTTTTGAATTTTGGTATAAAGAAAACTCAGGCCCTGGTGTTAGCACCAACCCGTGAGCTTTGTGTTCAAATTTCTAACGATATTGAAAAGTTTTCAATTGGGATACCCGGCGTTAATGTGGTGCCGGTTTATGGTGGTGCCAGTATCACAGGTCAAATGAGTCAAATCCGTAAAGGGGCTCAAATTATCGTGGCTACGCCCGGAAGATTAATTGATTTGTTAGACAGAAAAACAATCAATCTGAGCGAAATTTCATTTGTGATTTTAGATGAAGCCGATGAGATGCTCAACATGGGCTTTCAGGAGGACATTGATTATATTTTGGAAAACACACCGGAGAGCCGTAAGACATGGCTTTTTTCGGCCACCATGCCGCCTGAAGTAAGAGCTATTTCCAGAAATTACATGTCGGATCCTTTCGAACTTACTGTAGGTAAGAAAAACTCAGGTGCCGATAATATTGAACACGTGTACTATTTGGTACATGCCCGTGACCGTTATATGGCTCTCAAAAGGATCGTAGATTTTAATCCTGATATTTTTGGTATTGTATTTTGTCGAACCAAAATTGAATCCCAGGAGATCGCCGAAAAGCTCATTAAAGACGGATATAATGCCGATGCACTTCACGGCGATTTGAGTCAGCAGCAAAGGGATAAGGTGATGGGCCAATTCCGCAGTCGTTCCCTGCAAATGCTTATCGCTACTGATGTTGCTGCAAGAGGAATTGATGTTAGCGATATTACCCACGTAATCAACTACGAATTACCCGACGATACCGAAGTTTACACGCACCGAAGTGGAAGAACAGGTCGCGCAGGAAAATCCGGTATTTGCATTGCCATCATCAATATGAAGGAGATGGGAAAAATTAAACAAATCGAAAGAGCCCTCAACAAGAAATTTAAGTTGGAGAAGGTTCCTGATGGTTTTCAGGTTTGTGAAAAACAATTGTTGAATTTCATTCAAAAAGTACATACCGTTGAGGTAGATGAGATTGCAATTGAATCTTATTTACCTGTGATTTTTAAAGAATTGGAAGAACTGAGTAAAGAGGAAGTTATCAAAAGATTTACCTCTCTTGAGTTCAATCGTTTTCTGGAATATTACCGCAATGCGCCGGATATTAATGCTGATGCTTCGCGTTCAGCGGCAGGCTCAGAAAGAACCAGGGTACGTAACGGAAATCAGGATTCAATGTTCATCAATTTGGGTACTGCCGATGGTTTAGATTCAGGTAAAATGCTTCGCCTGATTTGTGATACAGCAGATATAAAAGGCAATGTGATCGGTCGCATGGATATAAAAGGAGTTTATTCCTTCATTGATATCGACAAAGAATCGCTTCCCGCTGTCTTAGCGGCTTTTAACGGTGAAATGTTTAAAGGTCGTAAAATTCGTGTCGATATCTCCCAAGGTGGAGGAGGAGCACCTTCCGGTGGAAGAAGTTATGGTGGTGGTGGAGGAGAACGTTCATCACGAAGTGGCGGATCTCGCGGTGGCAGTGAAAGACGATATAGTGGAGGTGGCGGTCGTGACCGTGATAGTGGAAGATCAGCACCTAAAGATGACGGCGGAGAACCACGTAACGAAGGAGGATATCATAGCCGTAAAACAGCTAAATCAGGCGATGGCGGCGGTTACAAAAGTGGTTCAGGTAAAAGAACCCGACGCGATTAATCAGGCAACAGTGTCTTCCGGCATAACCAGTGCCAACACGAGATAAACCAATAACCCGGTTCCGAATCCTAATACTGCAATCAGGAAAATTACTCTTACTATTGTAGGGTCAATGCCGAAGTAGTGACCTAATCCGCTACATACTCCGAATATTTTTTTGTCCTTTTTAACCAGTCTTTTTTGCATAGATTCTGTCTTTTTGGGTTGATGAATGTAAAAGTAAATCATTTTTGTGAAAAATGAAACTTACATTTGTTAAGAATTTACAGAATCAATATGACGGTAGATTTACGAAGCGATACAGTTACCCGGCCAACACAAATGATGCTCGACGCTATGATGTCGGCAATTGTTGGAGATGACGTTTTTAACGAAGATCCCACAGTGATTAAGCTAGAACAAAAAATTGCAGCCATTTTTGGTAAAGAAGCTGCTTTGTTCTGTCCTTCGGGGACCATGACCAATCAAATAGCGATCAAGTTATTGAGTGCTTCCGGACAAGAAATCATTTGCGATCACACTTCTCATGTTTATTTGTATGAAGGTGGTGGATTGGCATTTAATTCCGGTTTGGCTACTAATTTGCTTATTGGTGACCGCGGAAGACTAACTGCTGCTCAAGTGGAAGAAGCCATCAAACCTGACCATGTTTATTATCCAAAAACAGCATTGGTGGCACTTGAAAATACCCATAATCGTGGAGCAGGCAGCATTTACCAACTGGAGGAAATTAAAGCCATCCGTAAAGTGTGCCTGAATAACAACCTCAAAACGCACCTTGATGGAGCTCGTATTTTTAATGCTCTTGCAGAAGTTGATTATAACGCTGTGGATATAGGAAGTCAGTTTGATACCATTTCTGTTTGCTTATCGAAAGGTTTAGGAGCACCGGTAGGTTCCGTTTTGGTAGCTTCTGCCGAATTAATTCATGAAGCACGAAGAGTGAGGAAGGTCTTGGGTGGAGGTATGCGACAAGCAGGTTATTTGGCTGCTGCCGGATTGTATGCGATCAGCAATAATTTACCCGGCTTGAAAGAGGATCACAGAAGAGCAAAAGTGGTTGAATCGACATTATCTTCAATAGATTACATTGATGATACTTTGCCTGTAGATACCAACATTATTGTCACCAAACTCAATAACAATTTTCCGGTTCAATCGTTCATTGATAAACTTGCAGAAAAACAAATAAAAGTAGTTCAGTTCGGAAAGCAGTCGGTACGAATGGTTACCCATCTCGACTTCAATGATGAGATGCTGGATTATGTTTGTCGAACCCTTCCCAAAATAAGACCCGATTGATACGTATCCTATTTTCTTTTTTTTTGGTTGTTTTAAGTGGCCCAATGCCCTTGTTTGCTCAAGAAAAGGTTGTCAGGGTCACAGGTACGGTTTATGACCCCGGAAATAAAGGCACCATTCCAAATTTGATGGTCGTAAACAAGCGAACACAACAAGGTTATTTTGGTAATAATTCGGGTTATTTTGAAGTCGAAATCCGTAAAGAAGATACACTTATAATCGCTGCCACGGGTTTTACAACAATCAAAATCTCCTTCCGCGATTCTACAGACCGTGAATTGTACAAAGTGAAAATTCCTCTTAAAAAACTGGAGATTCAACTCAAGCAAGTGGAAATATTTACCAAACGAGATTTGGAGGAAATTCAAAAAGATATTGAAACGCTGGGTTATAATGAAGAAGATTATATGCTTAACGGTGTGGATGCATTTTCAAGCCCGATTACAGCGTTATATCAGGCTTTCAGCCGACGAGAAAAAAATAAAAGAATGGTGGCCGAAATGCGTAACAACGACCGCCGTAGAGATCTTCTTAAAGAACTCTTCAGGAAATATGTAGATGCTGATATCATTCAGCTTAATAACGACGATTTTGATGATTTCGTCGACTTCTGCGGAGTATCTGATTCTTTCCTGAAAAATTCAACTCAATATGATTTTATCATGTACATCAAAAAGAAATTTGAGGTGTATAAAATGGTACGGAATAATTAAATGTCATTGGTCAGTGAAAAAGTCATTGAAAAAGTCATTGAAAAAGTCATTGAAAAAGTCATTGGGCCATTGGCCATTGGCGAAAATTAACATTAGTATGTTAGTACATTACCCCATTATCTCATTACCTCATGGCATACAAACCAAACGATCATTTTGCTAAGAAAGCTAAGAAGGAGCAATATGTGGCTCGTTCAGTTTACAAGTTACAGGAGATTGATAAGCGATATCGTGTTATTCACTCCGGTGATCAGGTATTGGATTTGGGTGCTTCTCCCGGCTCCTGGTCACAGTATGCTTCTGAAAAAATAGGAGAGAAGGGTCGCCTCTTGGGAATGGATCTCAAAAAAGTTTTTCTCTCCCTACCAAATGCGGTTTTTATGAAGGGTGATATAATGATCCTCGATTTTGGTCCTGCTCTCGAACTCCATGGCTTTACAAAACCATTCGACGTAATTGTCTCCGATATGGCACCGGATACCACTTCCAGCAGATTCACCGACCAAATGAAGTCGCTGGAGCTATGTGAAATGGCACTCGATACCGTCCACCGGTTACTTAAACCCGGTGGCAATTTCGTATGTAAAATTTTCGACTCCGGTGATGCTATGACCTTTAGAGATGAGCTAAAGAAATACTTTAATTCGGTGCAGTTGCTAAGGCCTAAAAGTGTGCAGCAATCGAGTAAAGAGTTTTTTATGATTGGTTTAGGGTACAAAAAGACGAGTGGGTTAGTAGAAAGGGTTGGGGGGTTATTGGATTAGTAGGCGAATGGGTTAGTTGGTTAGTTTGTGAGTAAGATTGTAGGTTAGTAGGATAGTCAAAAATGAGAATAAAAATACTTTTACTACTTGTTTACCTATTTCTGCCCACCTCTGCTTTTTCGCAGGTGGTAAAGTCTGTCGTTCTCGATTCTGTGATGATTCAGGCGGTGAAGCGTGGTTTTGATGTGGGTGATTTTATTGAAATGGTGAAGTCGGATACCTCTTTTTTGCGGGGATTCAGAAATTTGAGAAATGCCCCTCACGAAGTAAAAGGAAACATGACCATTTACGGAAAGAAGAAGAAAATTTCCGGTGCCCGTTATCAGTATGCATTGCAGGTTTCGGACGGAAAAAGGAGGTGGATTGAAATGCAGGAAGAGAATGTCTCCGGTAAATTTTATAACCGCAAAGACGAACCCGGAGCCTACACTGCTGAGTTGTTTGATGATATTTTTTTTTATAAAGATACGCTGCCCGTTTTGTCTTCTTCTGTTTCGATTTCTGCCGCAACAAATACCAATAATTCGGGCAACATTAATAAATTAAAAAAACTGGTTTTTAATCCGGGTGCAGAAATTGAGGGTGTGCCATTGGTAGGAAAAAGGATGGCAATTTTTGATGATGAAATGGTTCGTTATTATGATTATTCAATCAGCACCGCCAGTTTTAAAGACTCCGTTTCCTGCTATGTTTTTTCATGTGTGGCCAAGTCGGATGCCGGTGATTATCCGGTGTTGAAATCTCTCAGAACCTGGTTCGACAGAAAAACTTTTAATATTGTGTATCGTGAATACCGATACCAGTACAGTGGTATGCTTTTCGATTTCGATGTAGCCATGAAAATTACGATGGGTTATGAAAAAGAAAAACTTATTCCCAAGCAAATTCTCTATTCCGGCTTCTGGGATTTACCCATGAAAAAACAGGAGACGGTTGATTTTGAACTGGATTTTTTGTTGAAGTGAGAACGGTGGGCG
>Ga0105046_10001575_pt1 | contig 35257 bp, 25 predicted proteins | sample MAT03_FD_78385 | JGI IMG/M metagenome (GOLD analysis project Ga0105046, IMG submission 78385) | Freshwater microbial communities from Lake Fryxell liftoff mats and glacier meltwater in Antarctica - MAT-03 (megahit assembly) | ecosystem: Environmental > Aquatic > Freshwater > Ice > Liftoff... | reverse complement strand
ATTTTAAATTCTTCAATAGCTCTCTCGGCAGTTTTACGAAACTGAAGAACAAAAACTTCCGAAGTCTTTTGCGGAGGGATCCATCGATCGCTCACTTCTCCGTCAACTTGGCTTGTGCCAGTATAGAGTCCGGATAGCATCACATAAGCATTTGCCAAGGCAGCATGGACTTCGAGGTTGGTCGGTTCAAAACGCACTAAACGCAAGTATTCCTCAATCGTATTGTTCAGTAGGAGTTCTTTCATTAAATGAAAATCTTCCCAATGGATTTGACAACTAAAACGTTCAAGTGAAGGCGCTAAACTTTGTAAGAAGGCAGGCGGACGATAATAAGTATATTCTTTTCCATTAAGATGGGAGGCAAACTTGCAACAAGCATTCGCTAAAGCCACATGATGCTCAGGAATTCCTTCTTTATAGCCCACAAGATGCTTACAAGCTTTTAGATAGCGGTCCTTGATATCTGCTAATTGTTCAGGCTTTTTTGTTTGAAAATAAATGCGCAGAATAAAATAAGTAAATATGGTCAAAAAGATAAAGGCTAAACTAAAAGCAAAGAGCGATGATTTAATTAAGAAAGCAAAGAAAGTCATTAGAAAAAAAACTTCCAAGACCATTGCTAATACAAAAAAAGCGTGAAATAAGATATGACCTTTGATCACTTTTTCGATTTGAGGTTCGATATGAGCGATCACTTTATTAATTTGATCATTAAAAAAAAAGTGATCTATTTCAAAGAAACCTTCACCTTCGACTTTAGGAGATGCCATGACGTAATCCTGATCGCACAATACCCGATATATATCAGGTTTATAAGAAGATTACGAAATATACTCAAGACAATTTTTCTCTTTTTCGAAAATGTTTTGGTAATCTAGATATTTTTTATTTCAAACAAATAATTAGATCTATATTAAATTTAAATAATTATAGTTCAAGTTTGTATCATATAAGGCTTTTTTAGCTCTTCTAAATAGAAAATAAATAAACCAGACAGTACTATTGTTGCTGAAATAAAAAATGGTAATGAAACAACTTCTTCTAAATAAAACCACCCAAAAAGAGCTGTAAAAAAAGGAGTCGTAAATCCTGCAAAAGACATAAAAGTCGGTGAATATTTTCGCAAAAGAGAGCCGTATAGATTATAACAAATTAAATTAGAAACAATGATTAACAAGAGAGCGCATTCCATAAATGGAATGGCTTCGTTTACAGGTAAAGGATTCCAAGTTTCGACTAGAGAGGAATGAAAAAGAGCTAGCGATCCTCCGATAATCATGCTGACACCGTTAGCCATGAATGGAGTATAATTTTTATCTGCAACCAATTGTTTTAACAAAATCCATCCATACACACTTGAAATGGCTGCAATCACCACAGCAATCTCGGCCCAGGACAGCATCATTAGATGTCCGGCTTGCTCTTCATCTTGGGTACTCGTTAGCAAAATGGGAATAAACCCCGAGAAGCCGACCAATAAACCTAGCCATTTATTCCGATTCATTTTTTCAGCCAAGAGAAAATACGACAGCAAGGCAGAGACAAACGGGGAAAGACTGTAGATAAAACATGTTTTGAATGAAGTTAAATATTTTAACCCCCAAAACTCCAAGACATTGGTTAAATAAATGCTAAAAAATCCAAGAGCCAGAAAGTAGATAAAATCTTTCTTCAAAAAGAGAAAGTTGGCTCGATCTCTAAAAAACTGATAGATTAGCATCAGCACACCCGCGAATAGCATCCGCGTTCCCACAAAGAAGAAAGGTTGCGCATATTGAAGGCTCATCTTTGAAATAGTAAATACACTCGCAAATAAGGCGTAGAGCAAAAAAACCAAAGCCATGATAAACCTTTTTTGATTCTCAATATTAAACGAGTTTAACTATACCTTAAATTACAAAACAAATAAATTAGAAATTTTAAAAAATTCCTCCGTCCCATGAAACCTAAGTTTTTTTTGAAATTAATTCCATGTTTAAAATTGTGACATCGATATCAAGTTTGGTCTATCGACACCTCGATGCAAATCATAAACCCCTCCTCTAAAATTCAAGTTTCTCTCTAATTATTAAATATAATCTTAATAAGTTACATAGGTTTTAATTGTTTTTTAATTATAACAGCTTTAAACTAAGTCTTTTTGTAATAAATAATTAGGAGAATTATGAATAAATTTACTTATCTGTTCGCATTGGCGATTTTCTTTTCACAAACACATTTAAATGCCGCGCATGCACCTAATTATGCCCAAGCTGTATCAGTACATTGCGATCCGGAACTAAATTCTTGCCTGGAAAAAATCTTTAAAGTTGAAGAAGCTAGAGCCCTCATTTCACAAGTCAAAAGAGAAGGTTCTGTGCGCGTCATTACCAATAAGCATCAATTGTCTGATCAATTTGGAGCTTACTGGGATATGGAGCGACGTGTGATTTGTGTAAATTGCCAAAGCACTGAGGGTAAATGGATCGGATCGATATTATTTGAGCTTTGCAATGCTGCAGCTAATTCTAAGCTGGTGCATTTAGATGATTTAGCTTCTAGAGGACAAATCGACAGGGAAGGATACGTGAGTTCGGTGGAACGCATTGAATTCGAAAATTCACACATTGCTGCAAAAATTGCGAACAGTGGCATTGCACAAGGAATTTTTCCAGAAGATGCCTTTTTGCCTACCTATGATACTTTTGAAGAACATTATAAGTACCAGAAAATTGGCGGGCATTCTGCCTGGATTGAAAAGAACTACTATAATCTAGTTCCCCAGCATCGTTACTAATATTAGAATGAAGGCGCAAAAACTACTCAGCTTTTGCGCGTTCTATTTAAACAGCAAGCTGGCTGATTTTTTCCGCATGCTTAGCCATGGTTTTTTCAATCATAGGCAGCTGCATTTGGGTCCAGGCTATTGTCTTTTGCAAGCCCTCTCCAAAAGATATTTGGGCTTTAAACCCTAAATCTTCTGAAGCTTTTTCAGGACATCCGAAGCGCTTACCAGAGTTATCCCAAGAACGTTTTGGCAAAAATTCCAACGGCGTGGGATTGTTTGTAAAATCATTGATGGTTTGAGCCAATTCCAAAATTGTCATTTCTTTACCGCTTGCCAAATTATAAACTTCCCCGCTTTCTCCATAAAGTGCGCAATGAATTAATCCACCCACAATATCCTGCACATAGATAAAATCCCTGGTGGCTATGCCGCCGTTTTCCAAAGGCAGAGCTTCTTTTTTTAAAGAGCGGTATATAAATGTTGGAATCACATTTCGCCATACTGTAGCTGGTGTGCCGCGCCAATCTCCCGCTCCCAAAATCTCTCTGGGACCATAGACATTCTGGAAACGTGCGCGTACAATAGGAAGACGGTGCTGCTTGCCATAGTATTTTGCATAGAATTCCCCAATGATTTTTGAAATAGAGTAGGGGCTATCCATATCCAAATTGACAATGTCTAATTCTTTGGAAGCACAAGCTTCGCCAAAAGTTTTTTCCGCTACCGCACAACCTGCTGAGGAATAGACAACTTTGCGACAATTTGTAAAATTTTTAATTTTTTCAAATAGCTTTAAAGTTGTCAGGGTGTTGTTTTCATGATCAGCTAGAGGATTATGGATTGAGCTTTGATTTCCGTGATAAGTCGCCAAATGAAATATATAAGCGTAGTCATCGCGCAATTGCTCTAAAATGGCATCGTCGGCAATGGATCCTCTTGTAAAAGTAACCCTTGCATCGACTGGCACATTAACCAATTCCGCCGAAAGCAAATTATCCACAATGTGAATCTGAGCTTCCGGGGAGCTCTGGAGGATTTCGGCCACCAAATTACTCCCCACAAACCCTGCTCCACCGACAATTAAAACCTTTAAATGATTAAAAGCACTCGAGTAGTCTCTCATGTGGGTACTTTCTCTTCCATGCGCAGGTGGGTAAATGTTTGTGTAATCCCATGCACTTTATACCATTCAATCGCAGCCTTAACTCCATCAGTGAGTGGGGTGGAGGTTTTCCATGTGAAATCTGCCTGTGTTTTACTTGGATCTATCAAAATGGTGAACACATCATCAGGATTGCGCTCACGCACTTCCACTTCATTATCAAGAGTAATTTCAAGGGCTTTGACAGTCTCGTCAAATAACTCTTTAATGGAATAGTCTGAACCGCTCGAAATATGGTAATATCCTTTTTTCCCTGAGCCTGACAAGGCTTTAAACACAACTTCCACTAAATCGTCGATATAGATGAAATCTCTTCTGGTATTCATGACAAAGCAAGGTTTTCCGGTTGTCAAACGCTGGAAAAAAGTGGGTAAAGGACCGCTGAGGTTTCTTGGTCCATAAGCATTCGCCAAGCGAAAGGAAACAAAATCGAGACCTGAAAGTTCAATGTAATGTTCACCAGCTGTCTTACTGATGGCATAGCTGCTGCCTGCTGCAGAGATTGGATGTTCAAGTGTAATGGGTTGTTCTAAAGGCTTTAATCCATAGCATAGGGCTGTTTGAAAGTAAATCAAACGGCTAACATCCATTCTTTTAGCTGCTTGCGTCACATAGATGGTTCCCAAAACATTAGTTTGCGCATCTTCTTCCCAATTGTCCGGGTCCTTGTATGCTGCCGCCGCATGCACCACCTTATCTGGGGCAAACTCTGTAAAAACTTGATCCACAAAAGCTTTATCTGCAATTGTCCCTTCAAAAACTTGCAAGCGAGGATGGGGTTTTAAATTATCTCTGCGCCCTGTTTGATAATTATCTATCACTGCAACTTCGTGTCCAGCAGCTAATAATTGATCTGCCAAGTGAGAACCAATAAAACCGGCGCCCCCTGTAATTAGAACTTTCATCATGATTTGTCCTTTTTGTCTGTGTTAATTTTTTAGAGCATGATTTCCAGGGCATATTCACTCGGGTTTCATGGATGGCGAAATTCAACCTTTGGAACTTAACTCCTAGAAAATGCAGGAGCATTACTCTTTATTAAAAGAGTAATACCTTACTATAAGAGAGGAAATTAATAAAGACTTGGAACGTAATTTTTGACTTTTAAATAATCGACTACTTTTTTGCCAAGGCGTCAGTAAGCCACCCTGGAATCTTCTTTGGAGCAGCAATCCTCTCAATGGATCGATGACCAAGAAATTGTTCATCTAAAGCCGTGGCAAGGTTCCCGTTTTGAATGTATTTTTCATACTTAGCAACAGATCGATCATATTTTTTTTTGTATCCTTTAGCAGTCACATGGGCTTCTAGGGTGCGAATTCTTTTTCCCGCCTCTTTAAAACCGGCAATGGATTCAATGTCAGCAGTTCTTCTATGGAATAATTCAAAATAATTTAAGGTGGTTTCTATTTGAACGCTCTTTTGCCGCTCTTCCTCACTCAAAGTTTCGTTTGCAAGTCCTTCCCATTTTTTTATGTCCATTTCCAAACAAGATTCATAAGAACGGTAGAGAAACGCATAGGCTAAAAATTGTTGCATCGTCATTCCAGCAGGGACACCCTGCAAGTACGCGTTAATATCCCCTTTAATTTTGTCAATCAGTCTGGGATCAGTATCATCGTTAATTTGTATCAGGTGTTTATTTAGGTCTTCTTCGACTTTCTCCATTACTTTTCCTACATGTTCATCAACAGCTTCTTGAGCCTTGATGTCCGTAAATAGAGTTGTACTATAATCTCGTACGTCTTTTCTTAGATTGTTCACAAAATGTTGAATCTGTATCTGGACTGACTGGTCAAATTGAGCCGCAATTTTCTTGCTGAGTTCTCCGACATTATTAAAGGCTATTTTTTCTTTCTCTTTTGCCCAGGGAGTTTCTACGGGCTTGCCTTTAGTTAAAAAGGAAGGATCACGTTTTCTTCTTCCAGGCACAGGCTGTGCAGGCATAGCAGTTCCTTGAGCATCCAAGGTTCCAATAGGTCGACGAGAGGCTACAACTGGAGGCCTGCCTCGATTTTGCAAAGGATTTGAACCTCTCCCGCCAGGTAAAAAAGTCTCGCTTTCTTCGACGTCATCTCTTGGAGGAAGGGGGGGAGGAATAGATTTATCTCTGGAGCTTGGATTTAAACGAACTGGAGTTCTGCTAGATTGAGATTGACGTGGTTTAGGTGGAAGTTTTGGTGAGGTGGAAATTTCATCTTCTCTAGGAGGAACTGGGGGAGCATCTGGATCTGAAGGCTCTTTGGAAGGGGGATTATTTCTAGTGCGTCTTAAAGTAAATTCCCCACTTCGTGCGGCTGAAAATGGAGTGGCTTGACCTCTTTGCTGGGGAATAGCCCTAGCGCCAGATTGAGGTCTTTTTTCTAATAATTCTAACATCCCCTCAAGCTCTGATTGACCGGCTGCTTTTAAATTCAAAGCCTCCAAAAACTTCTTGACCAAAGAGGTTTTATGTTCAGTAGAAATGACTAGACTTTTTGCCGAATTTAAAAGATTTTTAGCCAATTCTTTGTTGGAATCAGGCTCTTTCTCCATGATATTCTTCACATCACGAAAAATTGTAATTAATTTTTCTGAAAGCTCTTTCCTCTGAGAAGCATCAGCAAAACCAATTAATTCAGTTGCATCAAGTGAATTCGCAGAAGATGCATAGTCTTTAATATCTTCATTCAATTTAGTATATAAAGGAATAGTCATAATTTGTCCTAAAACTAAAAATTATAGATCTAGTACTTTTATATATATTAAATTAATTATAAGTGTTTTTATCATTAAATTCAAAAAGGGATAAACAGTTCTTAATAGTAAAAATAACTATTTAAGAGTCAGAGAGTTCGGTTTGCTAAGTGTTTCTTCCCTTTGATTTAGCAGGTGGCGAAATTCAGCAGCGCGATCGTGATATAAGTTATGCCAGAGTTCTAAAGAGAGTAATCCCCAGATTTTACGTCCAAATTTAGATTCATGATTCAAATTTTTTAAAATTTGCTCTTGGTCAAAATAGGGACGATTTTTAACGGATTGGCTGGAAAAAGTATCCTGCAGGAAGTCTTTTAAATCAGTCTTTAGCCATTGATTAAGGGGAACAGGAAATCCCATCTTATCTTTCCTTTGACGAACTCCTTCAGGGAGTAAATCGGCAGAGCTATTAAGCAGTACCTTCTTCAAAGTCCCATCTTTGAATTTTATATTGGAAGGCATCGTCGCCGCGAATTCTACTAAAGGATGGTCTAGGAATGGCACACGCGACTCAACCCCATGCGCCATACTCATCCGGTCTTCCACGTGGAGCAATGCTCTCAATAGGGTTTTGAAATCAAAATGGGTCATCGAATCAAAATAGGATTCTTTTCCTACATTTTTGCCATTAAAGATTTTCTTATATTCCGCAAAGGGAGAATAATTGCCAAAACAATCCCAAACGATCTCTTGCTGCAGATTCGGCGCGCGATTAATCAGGCGAAAATAGCGGCTATCGATTTCTTCAAAAAGCCCTTCACGCCAAAATTCTTGCAGAAGGGGCTGATAATTCTTTAAAGAACGCAAATTGGGAATAATTGACTCATAAGTGACTATAAAATTTCCATTTCCCATTGTCCCATTAATCGCAGCTTTAAGGCATTGTTCAAAATAGGCAATCAAATACCGAGTATAGCCGCCAAAAATTTCATCACCCCCTTGCCCTCCCAACATCACCTTACGATATTTTGATGCTAATTTAGAAACATGATACTGAGGAAAAGAACCTGGACCGGCCACAGGGTAGTCTAAATGATAAATGACTTGATTGATGGTCTTAAGAAAATCTTGACTGGTAATATTGATCTCATGCAAATCAATCCCATGCATGGCGGCATGCTCGCGTGCATAAGGGCTTTCATCAAATTCAGAGCCCAACTCGAATTTACCATTAAAGCCTAGCAGTGACGACCCTTGTGAAAAATAATTTTGGGATGTTAAGGCAGAAATAATTCCTGAATCTATGCCTCCGCTGATGTAAGCCCCAATGGGCACATCGCTACGAGTATGAAGCTTTACTGACTCTTCCAGTAATGACCTGAGTTTTTCTTCAAAATATTTTGGTGTATGATCGAAATCTAACTCATAATAGACTTCCCAATACTTTGAAAGCGAATGCTCCCCATTTTCGACCAACAAATAATAGGCAGGAGGCAGCTCTTGAACCCCTTTAAATAAGGTTTTGGTTCCTAAGCAAAATTGGAAAACTAAATAATCTTGTAGAGCTTCCAAATCGGTCTCGATTTCAGGAAGAAAGGGCATTAATGCTTTAACTTCAGAAGCAAAATACAAAGTATCGCCGACTTCAGTGAAATAGAAAGGCTTAATTCCGAATCGATCCCTAGCGCAAAATAGACGTTGGTTTGTTTCATCCCAGAGGGCAAACGCAAACATCCCACGCAAATGGGTTAGGCATTCCACTCCCCACTTTTGATAAGCAGCTAGGATCACCTCCGTATCAGAAGTGGTTTGAAAAGGATAATCGCTCAATTGTTTGCGCAATTCGACGTAATTATAAATTTCGCCATTATAAGAAATCGTATTTCCATAGACGTCTTGCATGGGTTGTGCGCCATTTTCAAGATCAATAATTTTTAATCGTCTATGAGCAAAGCCTACATGGCTTAGTGAATTCATCCAAATTCCTTCCCCATCTGGCCCTCGATGTTTTTGCAAACTGTTCATGACAGTAAGATGCGCCCTAAGTGGTTGGTAAGGTGCATGAGTAATTCGATGTATACCAGCAATGCCGCACATTCTGACTTCCTTTTTTCAGATGAAAAATTTGGTCGAAATAGAAGAGCTGCACTATTTGTACGGCTCTCTATTAGGAGAGTAATACCTTACTCGATGAAAGAAAATTAATAAAGGCTTTGGGTAAGATTATTGATTTTTTTATCAAAAAGAAAAGGAGAGTAAGTTTACTCTCCTTAAGACGAACTATGAATTAACTTTTCTGAATTGATTACTGTTTTAGGGCCTCAGTAAGCCACTCTGGAGTTTTTTTCGGAGGATCAATCCTGGATGCTGACGTACCTAGAAACTGTGAACTTAAAGCCAGTCTAGTATCCCCATTTTCAATATACCCCTGGTATTTTCTCAATGATCTTTCATAGTCTTCCTTGTGTCCACCCGCAGCTACATAAGCTTCTAGCGTTCGAACTTTTTTCCCTGCATCTCTAAAACCTATTATGGATTCAATTTCAGCCGTCTTTGTATGAAATAATTCATAATAATTTAAACCTCTTTCAATTTGGACGCTCTCCTTTTGCTCTGCAGAACTCATCGAGCCATCCACGTTTCCTTCCCATTTTAGTTTGTCCAGTTCTAAACAAGATTCATAGCAACGATAAAGAAATGCATAAGCCAAAAATTGTTGAATCGTCATTCCTGTCGGCACACCTTTCAAGTAAGCATTTATATCAACTTTAATTTTTTCAACAAGTGCTTCATCAGTGTCCTCATTAATTTCTACCAGATGATTATTTAAATCTTCCTCGACTTTTTTTATTACACCTATCACGTGTTCATCAACAGCCACTCGTCCTTCGATATCAATTTCTTTTATAGTTTTTGTGGTTTCTGTGATATCTTGTTGTAGTTTTTGCACAAAATGATCGAGCTGTACTTCAACTTTCTTATTTAATTGTTCAAGAAATTTTGCTAATTCACGAACGTTATTAAAATTTGTGTTTGCCACTTCTGCTCTTCCAGGTTGAGCATACTCCTTTTTTCTATTTAAAAACGAAGTAACTCTAAGTCTGCCTGGAGTTTGCGTAGCTCCACCTTGAGATGCTCCAACTTGCGGCTGAACCACTCGTGGAGGTTCTGCTCTTCGAGAGGGAGCTTGTCGACGTCTATTTTGCAAAAGATCAGGTGCGTATTGACCAGGAGCCTTGCTATCTACTTTACCTTTTGGAAGAGGAAGGGGTGTCTCGCCATCACCTACATCTCTTGGAAGAGGTGGGGGTGGGGTTTCGTCTGATTTAAGATTTCTTTGACGAGTTGGAATTCCACCAGCTTGAGATTGAGAAGATGGTGTTGGTCCAGCTTTCCTAAGAGTTGGAATTCCACCAGCTTGAGATTGAGAAGATTGTGTTGGTCCAGCTTTCCTAAGAGTTGGAATTCCACCAGCTTGAGATTGAGAAGATTGTGTTGGTCCAGCTTTCCTAGTTGGAATTCCACCAGCTTGAGATTGAGAAGATGGTGTTGGTCCAGCTTTCCTAGTTGGAATTCCAGCTGGCTGGGATTTACTTAATACTGTTGGTGCTCCCCTCTGATTAGTTGGCTCTGGAGGTCTTGAGGATGCGTCATCTCCATGAAGTGGGGGGGTGTCATCTCTAGGTGGAGGCTCAGGGGCATCTCTATCTGGAAGTGGGGGCGCGTAATCATCATCATCTCTAGCTGGAAGTGGAGGAACATAAGGATTTTCTCGAGATGGCAGTGGCGGTGACGGTGGATTATACTTTGGGGGTGGATTACGTCCTTGAGTGCTCGACGGATTCATTGGTTGTGGAGGATTTGTTCTTTGAGCTGAGCCTGGCTGTTGAGGAGCAGGTTTTGGAGTAGCTCTTAAAGTATGTTGACCACTACCTGCCATTGAAAATGGAGTTGCCTGACCTCTTTGGGGTCTGGAAGGTGTAGCCCCTCCAATAGATTGAGGTCCCCTCTCTAGTATTACTAACATGCCGTCCAGGTCTGGCCTACCTTCTGCTTGTAAATTCAATGCCTCTAAGAATTTTCCAACTAAAGATGTTTTATGTTCATTAGAAACCGGTATGGCTTTTGCCGAGCCTAAAAGCGTTTTAGCCAACTCACCTTTGGAACCAGGTTCTTTCTCCATGATATTTTTCACATCACGAAAAATTGTGGCTAATTTTACTGAAAGCTCTTTTCTTTGTGCTGGATCGGCAAAACCTATTAATTCAGTCGCATCGACTGAGTTCGCAGAAGATGCATAGTCCTTAAGATCATCATGCAATTTAGTGTATAAAGGATTCATACTTTGTTCCTATAATTAAATATATTTAAAATCTAATAACAAATCAGTTTAAGATTTTAACTTAAATTTATAAAAAAACAAATAAAACAAATAATTATATACCTCATTATATGTGTTTGCTTTATTAAGTTCAAAAAAATGACAATGTTTTTTTAAATTAAGATGGTAACTCTTTAAAGACCAATGAATTAAAAAAAGAAGATAGACGATTAAAAGGAAAGGGGATGCAAAGCCCCCTCCTTCTGAGAAAAAGTAAAAATTATTCTAAATTACCCTTTAACCAATCAGGCAAATCTGCTTCATCGGGTTGGGGCACTCGCTTAACATGAAAGAAGTTTTCAGAACAGGAATGATAGGGGTTTCCATTTTCAATGTAGTCCTTCATTTCTTCTGTGAATTCCTCAATATTTCGAAGCACTCCAACAATAAGCATTTCTTGATTACGGATCGTTTTTCCTACTTCCGCATAGATATGGATTTTCTCAATTTCATCGAGATGGGTGAAGAAATATTTATACAAATTTAAAGCAACTTCCATTTCTTCAGTATCTGGCTGAGAATCGCCACCTTTCTTAGCTAAGTTTCTCTGATAATTCAGATTCAGACATTTTTCATAAGATCTACGAAGCCAAGCATCCCGCAATAATATCGAAATAGACATTCCCTCTGGCACACCCCTTAAAAGTTTATCTGGAGTAAGAAGGAGACTACGAGCCTCTTCCTCAGATAGTTTGCCAAACTCTTCTTTAGTGATCCAACATTTGTTAAAATCAACAATAACTTCTGCAGCTACTTCTTTAAAAACAGGTGTAATCTTCTCGATGATAGCCTTTTCCCCTGAGAGGCTAGTTCCTAAAATGTTCCTTAACATTGGATTATTTGTTGGGTCTAGTAATTTTGCCAACAAACGATCTACTTTTAGTTGATTTTCCTCCAAGGACTTATTAAACATGGCTTCAAGCCTAGCGATAATGTCTTTAACATTAACTTCTGCTTCAGCAATTTCAGCCTGGGCTTTAATAGTCGTGCTATTCTCCACTTTCTTGCCTTTTGTAAGAAAAGAAGGATCTCGATCTCGAACCCTAATTGTTTTCCCGTTAATTGTTTGTGGAGTTAGTTGAGTCGTTTGAATTTCTTCACTTGGAGTTTGTGGAGTTTGCTGCTTAGAAACTCGATAAGGTGTTCTAGGACGTTCTTCCGGGTTGGAATTTTGGGGAGTTGCGGGGGCTCTAGGATTGAGGGGGGTGCCTGCAGGTCTGTTCCTGGGAAGATTCACCTTTGTACTTTGGGGGGTTGTTGTTTGAGTGGTTGTTGTTGTCTGAGACGTTGATGCCTGAGGAGTTGGAGTTGAGATTATGCCTGAATCAATATTTGAACTTTTAGACCCTCCCATGATTCGCTGGTGATTTTTGAGCAATTCATTATGATCAATAGGCAGTCCTGCACCTTTTTTTACAGGAATAGATACATCTTTAACTCCGGGGGGAAATCTGCCAACAGGAGTAGAGATCAGGTTTGTTCGCGAAGAATCGGGTGTTCGCATCGGTGTCACTGGCTGAGGCGGCGGCGGCGGCGGGGCGCTCGGAGTAAAGGAGCCAAGAATTTCATTTCCCCTAGGTGGCATGAGGGGGGCAGGCAGTTGTTGTTGAAGTTTTGAATTTCCAACTTGAAGGTCTATTTGCTTTAGAAAAATACCTACTAGCGTTGCTGACTTTTGATTTTCTAACTCTTCAATTGTGATTTGTGTTCCTTCCATAAAACGCTGCACATAGATTTTTTTATGCTCTTCAGAATTGATCTTTTCGATCCATCTAAGTTTCTCTTTTAAATACTCAGGTTGTTGAAGGTTATTTTTAACTGCACTTAGTACATCTCCTGCTGCTGCATTAAATCTCCCTCTCATCTCACTATCAATTGCGCCTAATATTTCTAACATTTCCATGTTATTCGCTGTTGAAATATAGCCCTCAAAACATTTATCGAAATGCATTCTGTTCTCTCCATGTTCTTATCGCGTTATTCGGTCTTAATAATTATGTGTAAAAAAATTGATTCAAGAAGAATAGCTTATGCAAAATGTATTTAAACAGCAATAACGAAGATGTTTCTGAATAAAAGGGAAAATACTTTATCTAAAAATGTAGAATAACTTTTTTTTGTAATGTCTACTATGAATTTACGAAATGATTTCTTTCATGCGTGATCTAATCAACGGCCTTTTAGCCGTTGATTAGCAGGAATATTTAAAATTAATTCAATTCATTCTTTTTTTTAAAGCGATTTGAAGCAGCTTCCCAATTGATATTATTAAAAAATACATCGATGTATTTGCCTCGATCAAGGCCGAATTGAGTGATATAGGCATGTTCAAATACATCCATAATCAGAATAGGCTTGCCGCCAGCCAAATGACCAAGGTCATGTTCATTAATCCATTCATTCAATAAACGACCATTCTTGGGCTCTATATAGCTCACCACCCATCCAATGCCTCGCATCAACCCTGTAGAAACAAAGTCTGTTTTCCACTGATCATAGCTTCCATACTCTTGCTGCATTTTAAGCATAAGTGGATCTTTGGGATCTAAATTCGCTGTGTTTCCCCCTAGGTTTTCAAAATAAAGCTCATGCAACAGCATGCCATCAAATTCCCAGCCTAATAGCCTTTTAAGGGCTGCAAATTCAGGTGTTTTATTTTGGCCAGTGCGGGTTAGTTCTTGAATTTTTTGCAAAATCAAATTGGTGTTATTCACATATCCTTCATACAACTTAAAATGCATTTTTAACAAAGCATCGTCTAAGCCTTTGATTTTTCCTAGCAAGCTATCAAAATTTTTGACTTGATACTGACTATTTGAGACCACAGGCTGCGTTTGAATGTCTTGCTCAGCCCAACACCCTTGTATTGAGAAGCCAATGCACAAGATCAATGAAAAAAACATAAAATGTTTAAAATTGTTCGTTGAATTAAAATTTTTGGTAGTCATTTAAAACCCATCCTTGTAAATAAATTTTTTAGAGGAAAATATCTATGTTCTACCGTACTTTTTTATTTTTAGCTAGCGTAATTCTCTCCGTATTTTTTTTATACGCGGTGGTTTATGCTCCTTCGACTCAACTCGTAGAAGCAAAAATCATCGAGGATATTAAGCCTCCCCTCGGCTTACCTCCAATTACTTGGCCTAAAGAGAACCCCTACAGTAAAGAGAAAGCAGAATTAGGACGGCTTCTTTATTTCGACGAACGGCTTTCTGGAAATCAAACGATTTCTTGCGCTAGCTGCCATAACATTCAGTGTGCCTACAGTGATTGCCATGCTTTAGCGATTGGAATCAACCAGACTATCGGCACGCGGCATAGTCCAACGATTATTAATACAGCCTATTCACCGCATTTGTTTTGGGATGGAAGAGCCTCTTCGCTAGAAGAGCAATGTAAAGGTCCACTGGGAAATAAAAATGAAATGTCGGTCACTAGCGACATCCACGAAGCCCATCGACAGTGTGCCGAACGCATTAAGAATATCAAAGGGTATCAGCTGTTATTCAATAAAGTTTTTGCACGTAGTGACGTCTCCATCAATGACATTGCCCAAGCTATTGCCACATTTGAACGAACAATCCTTTCGGGTAATTCCCCCTATGATCGCTATGTGGCAGGAGATGATGCTGCCATGAGTGAAGAACAGATTCGCGGGATGAAATTATTCAAAAAAGTGGAGTGTGCGAATTGTCATTGGGGATTTAATTTTAATGATGAGCGTTTTATGAATATCGGGATCGGAATGGATGCCGCCGAGCCAGATACTGGGCGCTTTGCGATTACGCATGATGAAAAGGATTGGGGATCTTTCAAGGTGCCAACCCTGCGCGATGTTGAGCATTCAGCTCCATATATGCATGACGGTAGTCTAGCAACATTAGAAGATGTCATTGAGTATTATAACAAGGGCGGGATAAAAAATAAGAATTTACACCCTTTAATCCGTCCTTTAAACCTCTCTGAAGAGGATAAAAAAGCACTAGTCGCCTTTTTAAAATCATTAAACGGAGAAGGTTGGCAAGATTTTCAGGAACCAAAAGAATTTCCTCAATAAGGTTCATACCTACCAACTTAATTATTTCATGCCTTTTAAAGCTTAAAGCGTTATCTTTATTTATTTTATAGAGGTAATGCATGGATCTGACTCAAGGAAAAATCTCCCACCATATCCGTGATATTGCCATTCCAGCTGCTTTGGGCTTCTTCTTCAATACGATGTTCAATGTCGTAGACACCTACTTTGCAGGGTGGATTTCAACAGAAGCTTTAGCTGCTTTATCCCTGAGTTTTCCTGTCTTTTTTATTATTTTAGCCTTTGTGCAAGGCATTGGAACCGGCTCATCTGCTCTGATTTCTAACGCCTTAGGATCTCGCGATGAAAAGCAAGCCCAACAAATCTCCGCTCAGATTTTAACTTTTGCTTTTTGCTGTTATTTTTTGGTTGTATTCGTGGGATTGAAAACCGATCGTATTCTTTTTCAACTCATGGGGGCGGAGGGTGAGTATCTCGAAATGGCCGTTGCCTACATGGATGTGATCTTCAAGGGCTCATTTTTCTTCATTCTCCTCTACGCGGCGAATTCGATTTTATTAGCGCACGGCAATTCACGGGTTCTGCGTAATTTTCTGATTTTAGGCTGTTTAATCAATGCCTTATTGGATCCCTGGTTTTTATTTGGAGGATTTGGGGTTCCTGCGATGGGTTTAAAAGGAATTGCCTACGCTACAGTGCTCACCATGATGTTGGGCTTTTTTTATGTGATGTATGAGGTGATTTCTGAAGGGTATTTTCGTGTCTGTACTTTCTCTGATTTTATTCCCAAAAAAGAGGCATTTGCCGCAATTGCGCTGCAAAGCATTCCGGCAGCTTTAAATATGATGACTATTGGGATTGGAATCTTTGTGACGACCTATTTTGTGAAAGATTTCGGTCCGGCAGCCGTTGCGGCGTACGGAATCGGCATACGAGCTGAGCAGATCACTTTGCTGCCTACAATTGGACTAACAATCGCTTCTTTAACAATCGTGGGACAAAACAATGGTGCAGGCCTTTATGAACGCATAAAAGAAACGCTATGGATTTCGCTAAAATATGGTGGAGGGATTGTACTGATAGGGGGTTTCTTAATGGCCACATTTCCTGAAGCCTTTTTTAGAGTATTTACAAAAGATCCTAATGTGATTCAAATTGGAGGCGCCTATCTCAGAATTGCTGCCTTTATTTCCGGTGGGTATATGATTCTTGGCGTCTTTATGTCCGCCCTTCAAGGAATGAAAAAACCTTTTTTTCCATTACTCATGGGGCTTTTTAGACAAATTCTGGCTCCAGGTTTGATTTTTTACTACCTTCTAAAAATCAAGGGATTCGATTTAATTGGAATGTGGATCAGCCTTTTTTTTATCGTATGGACAGGGGCCTGCATCACAATTGTCTATACTTATTGGGTCCTTCGTAAGAAAATTGAAAGGCGTTAATATTTTAAAATTTTCTCCAAATAAATTTTTACTTCTTCCTTGCGTGGATTTTCAAAGAGAACTTGAGTTGCATTCGATTCAATGACTTTTCCTTCGCTCATAAAAACAGACCAATCGCAAATTTTTTTCGCAAAGCTTAAGTAATGAGTAGCAATAATCAAATGGTGCCCTTCATTTTTCTGGTCAACAATTAAATCCAGTACTTCAGCTGTCATGAGGGGGTCTAATGCTGAAGTCGGTTCATCAAACAACAATAGCTGCGGCTTAGTGGCAATGGCCCGGATAATGGCTACACGTTGACTCTGCCCTCCGGAAAGCTGCGAAGGTTTCTTATGCGCATTCTGCTGCATCGCAAACCTTGTCAGAAGCTCCAAACCATATGTTTCAGCAGCGTCTTTTGAATATCCTCGAACCTGAATTAGCGGCAGAACAATATTTTCTAAAGCTGTTAGGTGCGGAAATAGATTCCAGGATTGAAATAATATTCCCAATTTTAGCCGATGAGCTTGCAAAGCCTTTTCTTGAAAAATCAAAGGAGTATCATCAAAAAGAATTTGCCCCTCAGAAGGATACTCAAGACCAGCGAGGATACGTAAAAGCGTCGATTTACCACTTCCAGAAGGCCCGATGAGAGCTATGGATTGACTTTTTGGGATTAATAAATCGATCTCTTTTAAGGCTCGATGACTACCAAATTTCTTTTTTAAATTTTTTATCTCAAGTTTCATAGCGGAACCTTTGCTCAAGCTTTTTACTAATCAAAGAAATTGGCAGCGTTAAGAGAAGATAGCCCACAGCTAATGGAATAAAGCTTTCAAGGGTGCTGTATGTAGCACTGTTAACTTGCTGCGCACTGTTAGTAAATTCATTAATCCCAATAATCGAGAGAAGCGATGAATCTTTGATGATGGAAGCAAATTGGCCTGCTAAAGCAGGCAAGGTCAACCTAAAAGCCTGTGGAAAAATGATAAAACGGTAAGTCTGCCAACGGCTTAAGCAGATGGCACGAGCAGATTCAAGCTGAGTGGCACTAATGCTTTCGAATCCTGCACGAATCATTTCTGCAATATAAGCCCCGCTAAATAATGATAGAGTTATCACCCCGGCAACATAGCGATTTTCGAGATTTAAGGCATAAGCAATCACATAGTAAAATACCAAAATTTGCACAAGCAGTGGGGTGCCGCGGATAAACTCGATATACGCAATAGCGGTATAGCGCAACAGCGGGAATTTAGTCATTTTGCATAATGCGGCCACCGTTCCAAAAATCACGCTTAGCAGCAAACTAATGGCAGAAAGATAAATGGTGGTAAGCCAACCCTTTAGAAATAAGTGTCGATACTCCCAAACACTCGCCCACTCATAGACTTGCGTATAAAAAACAAGATAGCAGAAAAAACCAAGCAAACAAGCCAGCAAAATAAACTGGAAGTAGAAGAGGAATTGTTTAAAAAAGGATTGCAGCATAGGTATCGATTGAAAAGGTTGAGATTAAAATACGAATGGAATGCCCATTTTTTGAAATGCCTGCATTTGCGGGTCAAGAAATTTCTGGACAATTTTTTTAACCCCATCTTCACCTTTGAAGGTGTGTAGAAACTGGTTAACTTGAAAAAGCAATACTTCATTGTCTTTACGAACGCCAATTCCCCATTCTTCAACATCAAAAGGTTTTAAAATTGCTCGAGTTGTTTTTGGATTTTTTTCCCAATTTTGAAAAACTGAAAGTTGATCGTAGATAAATGCATCCACTTTTCCTTGAATGACCTCTAAAACGCAGCTGGTTTCTTTATCTAAGACAATAATTTCCGCCGCACCTAAATGCTGCCTTGCATAGATTTCTCCACTAGTTCCTGATTTAACCACAAATCTAAATTCCGGATGATTTCCCTCTGCAATAGATTGAAGATTAGATTTCAAACTCACTAATAAGCTTAAACCTACTTTAAAATAAGGTTCTGAAAAATCTATAGAAGTCTTTCTTTGAGGTGTAATGCTCATCGAGGAAAGGATTAAATCAATTTTGTCTGTTTTTAACGCTGGAATCAGGCCTAAAAAAGGAATATTTTCAATTTTGATCTCGCGGTTTAATTGACGCCCTAGGGCTTGGGCTATTTCAACACTTATCCCCGCTGGATGACCTGACGGATCAATCATTTCGAAAGGAGGATAACCAAGCTCCATTCCAATGATGAGGGGGCCGCTTTCTTCTCCATGGATATGTGTTACCGCTAAGCACTTAAAAAAAGCCATTAAAAGCAAAAAATATTTTACGCAATTCATGACTTTTTTTCTCGATAAAATAGGAGAGAAGCAGCGCTTCTCTCCTATGACTTAGTTAATTTTTATTGACACATAACGGGTAAAACCACCTTGCTTCACTAAAAGTAAGATTGGCTTGTCCGGCTCAGCTTTTTTAAGGGCTTGGTTGAATTCTTCAACTGAGGTTACGTTTAATTGATTAACAGCTACCAAGATTGCTCCTGGACGTATTCCAGCTACATAAGAAGGACTACCAGGGCGTACTTGAGTGATTAATACCCCTTTCATGCCGTTTAAACCCATTTTTTGCGAATATTCCGGCTTGATATCTTCAACATCCAGACCTAGTTTGCTGTCAGCAGCTATCAATTGGGAAGGATTATCAGGAAAAGAGCCAACTTCAATTGGGATATCAATTTTTTTCCCATCACGCAAAACTGTCAAGTTAAGCTTGGCACCTGGTTTCATAAAAGAAACAGCTTTTCTTAGGGCAGAAATATGCGCCACGGGATGAGAATCATACTTCAGAACAATGTCTCCCTGGCGCAACCCTGCTTTATCCGCTGGAGATCCTTTGGAGATATCTGAAATTAATGCTCCTTCCATCTTCTCCAATCCAAATGCTAAAGCTAAATTTTGGTCAATTTTTTGCAAAGTGACTCCAATAAAACCACGAGTCGCCGATCCATTAGAAATCAATTGATCCATAATATTTTGTGCTATGTTACTTGGGATAGCAAAACCAATACCCATGTACCCGCCATTTCCTTGATTGCTTACGATGGCAGTATTAATACCGACCACTTCGCCTTTCATATCTAAAAGCGGACCGCCTGAATTGCCGCGGTTGATCGCCGCATCGGTTTGGATAAAGTCTTCAATCGTGGCAATATCTAGGTTATCACGCCCAGTAGCACTAATGACACCTACAGTTAAAGAAGCTTGCAAACCTAATGGATTACCGATAGCGATTGCCCATTGCCCTTGCTGCAAGTCGTCTGAGTCGCCTAATTTTAGATAGGGAAGATTTTCCGCCTCAATTTTTAATACGGCAATATCGGTATTCTTATCTTGTCCGATGACTTTGGCAGGAAACTCCCGACCATCAACTAGCATCGCCGAAATTTCTTTTGCATCTGAAATCACGTGATTATTGGTAAGGATATACCCATTTGGGGAAACAATAAATCCAGAAGCTTGACCCACTTGCTCCTGTGGATCCTTCTTTCCATTTGGACTTTGCTTTGGCATGCCAAAAAATTGCTGCCAAAAATTATCATTAAATAAGTCCAATGAATCCTCTCCTTTTTCGCCTCGAGGATTAAAGGCAGAGTAAGAAGAGGCTGGGATTTTAACTCGAATGGATACTACCGCCGGGGTGGCAATCTTGGCAACCTCAACAAAATCGAGTGCCAGAGTCTGCGGTTTCACAAGTTCAACCTGTGCGGGAGGAGAGGAACAGGCCAGCGGAACGGCAAATAGAATGCCATATAAAACAGATGCACAAATGTACTTTCTATAACTTCTGAGGCTATTTTTAACATGCATAACCAATAGCTCCTGGTTTGTTGGATTTCTTTTAGAAGTCAAAATTTTAGCTGTTAAAGGAAATTCGTGCAATGCTAAGCTTTAAACCTAACTTTATATATCTTGCGGCGTCTCAAATCTTCGATTGATAAATGCTATGGAACCTGAATGTATCAAAATACGCACGAGTATTGACCCCGTGCTGAAAAAAAACACGCTCATAAAAGGGACGGCTGTTGCTGCCCTAGGGGTGTTTATTTTAGTTGGCTGCGCGCTATTTCTGCCTGCTGTTCAATTAAAAAATTGGGGCTTCTGGATTTTTCTCTTTAGCGGCACACTGATGGCTCTAGGACTTATCCCATACCGCAAGTTATGCTTGTTAGAAATAAATCCTAATGAATTAATTTTGAATAAGGGAAGTCTATCGTTTATTCAAAAAGGAAAGCTTTTATTTGAAATTCCCAATTCGTTTATCGATCATCTTTCTTTCGCACAAAAAAAAGACGCCTGTGGATTGACAGTCCAACTCAAAAAAAATCTTCCAGAAAAAATTCGGCTCACAAAGCAACATTTATCCAAAAAAGACTTGGTTAGCTTTGAAAATGGAGAACTTTTTTTTCCTTACTTTAGCCAAAAGACTTGCCGCTGCTTTATTGCAGAATTTACCGCGGTGGTCAACGAATTTGACACAGCAAATTCTTTTCCTTAAAAGTATTTTCGTTTATACTATTATTATTTAATTAACTCCACTTACTTATTTAGTTAAAACTATGAAAAACAACGTTCTTCTTCAAGTCTTTGGATCTATCTTTCTTGCCGTGATTGCAGGACTACTAAGCGGTCCTGATCGTGAAATTTTAGGAGTCACTTACCTGCAAATATACACTCTGATTGGCCAGCTTTTTTTAAATGCTCTCACACTAGTCGTTGTGCCATTAGTTGCCTCTTCGATCATTATTGGAACTGCTCGTTTAGGATCTGAAGGGTCTTTCGGCAAGCTGGGTTTGAAAACATTTGGGTATTTTCTCACGACAAGTTTGTTAGCTATTCTAGTGGGTTGGGCATTAATGACCTTGATTACTCCAGGAAATTTAGAAGAAATCCCGGCAAATTTAGTATCCGCGGCCGAAAAAACACGTTTAGTGGAACTAGAGAATGCTTCGCATAGCAATGTATTTGAGACAATCTCACAAATTTTATACAAGCTCATTCCTTCTAATATCTTAGCAGTTGCTTCTCAAGGGCAAATGCTAGGACTTATTTGCTTTAGCCTGCTTTTTGGTTTTTTTAGTTCAAAAATCGAATCTCAAGCCGCTGCGGTGATGCAAAGCTTTTGGAGAGGTATTTTTCAAATCATGATGAGTATGACCCAATTGGTGATGAAAGCTCTGCCTCTAGGTGTTTTTGGATTAGTAGCCAAAGTGATTGCTACCACAGGATTAGAATCGGTTAAACCTGTTGGGATGTTTTTTGTAACCGTTCTCTTGGGTCTAGCGATTCATGCCTTTATTATCCTTCCGCTAATGCTTCGCTTTATTGGAGGGGTCAACCCCTTGCTACATTTTAAAGCAATTGCGCCTGCTTTGCTGACTGCTTTTTCTACCAGCTCTACAGCCGCTACACTTCCCATCACAATAGACTGCGTTGAAAAACGTGTCGGTGTTTCAAATCGGATTTGCAGTTTTACGATCCCCTTGGCCAGCTCTGTCAACCTTTCCGGTTCTGCTTTGTATGTCTGCTGCGTCGTGCTTTTTTCGGCCCAGGTTTACGGAATTCATCTTAGTTTCGTCAATCAATGCTTAGTTGTCCTCATGACCCTGTTAACCTCTCTTGGAATTGCAGGCATCCCTTCCGCCAGTTTGATATCGGTTTTGATGATTTTGCAGACACTGGGACTACCTCTGGAAGCTATTGGCATGATTTTAGCGGTTGAAAGACTGCTAGATATGAGCCGCGCGGTTGTGAATGTCTTCGGCAACACATGCTGTGCTGTTTTGATTGCCCGCTCTGAGGGGGAAACAACCGATGTGATTAAACATTTTAAGAGCTCTTTGAAAGCATGAACAAAACTGTCGTCATCGGAATGTCTGGGGGGGTAGATTCCTCTGTTGCCGCTCTCCTTCTTAAGGAACAGGGGTATAATGTCATCGGCATGTTTATGAAAAATTGGGATGAAACTGACGCGCAGGGTGTGTGTCCAGCTGCTCAAGATTTTGAGGATGTGGCTCGTATCTGCGATAAGATATCCATCCCTTATTATTCTGTAAATTTCGTGAAAGAGTATTGGGACAATGTCTTCACTCACTTTCTCGAGGAATTAAAGCAAGGCCATACGCCTAATCCAGACATCCTTTGCAATCGTGAAATTAAATTTAAAGTTTTGCTTGATAAAGCGCTTCAAATGGGCGCTCAGTTTCTAGCTACAGGACATTATTGCCAAAATAAGCTGCTAGACAACAATGCTACCCTCCTTAAGGGAAAAGATCCTGGAAAAGATCAAAGTTATTTTCTTTATGCCATTTCTCAGAATGCTTTGCAGCAAGCGCTTTTTCCTATCGGAGCGATGCATAAAAAAGAAGTGCGTGAGATTGCACGTAAGCATGGTTTGCACACGGCTGAAAAAAAAGACAGCACAGGAATTTGCTTCATCGGCAAACGCGATTTTAAACAATTTTTGGTCAATTATCTTCCTTTTCAAAAAGGTCGCTTCGAAAATGTAAAAGGGGAAATCATTGGACAGCACGATGGCGTGGCTTACTACACAATTGGACAACGCAAAGGTTTAGGGATTGGTGGGGCCGGCGATGCCTGGTATGTGGTTGGCAAAGACACTAACAGGAACGTTGTCATCATTGATCAAGGGGCCAATCATCCGGCACTTTATGCCTCAACCCTTTCAGCCACTGAACTGCATTGGCTTGCTTCCGAAAAACCGCAAACTCCTTTTTATTGCAAAGCTAAAATCCGTTATCGGCAAGCTGATCAAGAATGCTGTATTGAAAAAATTGAAGGGGATCGCATTGAAGTTAGCTTTAGCACACCTCAGCGAGCGATCACTCCAAGACAATCTATCGTTTTTTACGACCAAGAGACTTGTTTAGGTGGAGCTCTCATCCAGCAAAGCGGGCCTACGTACTTCGAACAAGGCTTATCTTTGACTCTTGATTAATCTACGCTTGGATGTACTTGTAAAAACTTTCTTCCGAGAAGCTTGATGATATCTGTGTAAGTTGTCCAGGAAAGCCAATGATCGATTAAAGGAATGCCTATCACCGACCCAATAAAGCTGATATTGGCTTTACAAGAAAAAAGTCCTCTATAATAGCTTACCGGATCAAATAAAGCGATTCCATCGCGTTTGCTCACAAAATTAAAAACACTTTCGAAATCTTTATCTTCAAGCATTGTGGCAGAGCCAATTGTAAAAACCCGAATCATGCGTCTTTCTTCAGGAGTCAGTATCAGAGAAGCTGTTAAAGTATCCGTACCGCCTAAGCTATGCGCATAATGCATAATCAAGCCCCCATTCGCAGGTCCACCCATCTCATCAATAAGCTCCCGCCACATATTGGCCAACTGACGGACGTGAGGGGAAGCGTACCCGAGTTTGGACATAAAGGCTTGAACTAAATCAGAGAAAAAGCCTTGCGTTGGTCTGAAAACGTAATGCACATTCACGCCGCCATGAGTTTCCGAAAGAATTCTTAAAGAAATTTGAAAATCCTTCCTAACATTCATAATGCCATTAATTAAAGTCACTCGAACTCCGTCATCAGATTCTCCCCGTCCATGCACACCAATTTCAGAAGGGAGAATATAAAATCCTGTGAGATGAAAAAAAGGTCTTTCAATAAAATTTTCCAGACATTTCCTTAAGCTATTTCTAAACATATTTGTGCAGGATTTTTTGATTTGAGATACTTTCTGCAGTGCAAAATTTTTAACCTGCCGGTACATATTTAACGAACTCGTTTGCAAAGCAAATAAACCATATAAATCAATGTGATTCATGGGATTGTTATTTACATAGGCATAGTCATTTGGAGAATCGGCTTTTACAGGATCTGGAGTGAGCCATCTCCCAATTTTGGGGCAATAATACCGATGTCCAAAGTAAACAAAGCCTGTTTCTGCATCAGTACGTTTACTGGAAAAGCGCCAAGGATTCCCTGCACTTGTTTGCGTAATAATGTCGGCATTTTGGTTATAAATTGTTTCGATTCCGAACGCTGAATAACGATAAAATTCATCCACAACGCCAGTATGTGAATTCACTAAACAACACACATTCCCGCGATTATCATGGAGGGGGGCATAAACTTGATTGTCAATTTCTATGGCTATGGCAGCACCCAGTTCAGCACCCACGCCATTTTCAAGAATGCGCAGCTTACGAATCTTTCCTTCGGCATCCATTTCTCCAATTTCTTGATCGCCATCATAGAGAAAATATGCAGTTTCGACTAAGTCCCAAGTATTCCTGAGAGTGTTATAATGCTTCTTTATTTTTTGATGACGTCGATTAAAGCCGTCATAAAGGTATTGGACAGTAACATTGGTGGTTGAGACTTCGGTTAAACGGTCCAAAGCATCATACTGATACTGAACTTCCGCTGTGCCTTCCTGGAATAGCGAGATGCAGTTTCCATTGCGATCATAGGTGTAAGTCGTTAAAGCAGCTTGCTGCAATTGATACCCTTCATCATATAAATAAAGATCATTATTCTTAGACAAGCAACGATAGCTAGAATCGTAATGATAAGTGTCCTCATTAAGATCAGTGTGTTCATTGATAAGTTGATTTTGATAATCATAGGTGAATGTACTGTGGGTGTCTTTAAGTAGATCCCTGCTTGACATTTGAGTTAGATTGCCAAAATCATCATACTGGATAGCTTTTTGGGAGAAGTATGGGGAAACTATCTCGGTAATCCGTCCTTGGGCATCATATTTATAGATGACTTGGCCTAACCCCTTAATCAATTCTAATGTCAGAAGATTTCCTTCGAGATCATATTTAGAATAATGATGTTTATAACATTTATGCGGATCTGGATGGATGCGGTGGATCTCTTCCAAATAAAGAGCATTATAAAGATAATTAACTTCAGAGTTATCAGGCAGCTTAATCTGTGTCTTTCGCCCTTTGAAATCATAGGTGTTAGTCAGAAAAATATCTTTGCGACTTTCCTCGAGTTCTATCTGACCAGAGGCAGAATATTTTCTACTAATGCTCACTTCATGCTGATGATCGATTGCACGTGTAATTTGATTTTGCTGATCATATTCGTAAAGATAGTTGATTGATCCATCAGAAGCTGAAATATGATCCACTAAGCCTCTTTCATTGTAATGAAGGCTTAATTCAATGCCATTGGGTTTGATCGTTTTGATTAACCTGCCTTGCTCATAGACAAAGGAAGTAACACGTTGAGAGGGAGATCCGCTGTTTTCAATGGCATGGATTAGGTGCCCGCCCTGATCATATTTCCACTCTGTTGTTTGCGGGGAGTTTGAGGCCCCATGCTGGGTCTTTTGGCGCACTCTATTGCCTTCTAAATCGTAGCAAAATTCCTGCTCCAGTAACAGTTGACCGAGGGTATTATACTTCGAAAGCTGAACAAGCTGACCGGAATTATCTACCCACGAGGTCGTGACATTGCCTTGGGCATCAATTTCTCGACGCACTACAAGAATTTGCCCCCCTCTATTTTCATATTTAATTTCTACAGCATTACCTGAGCAGCTTTTTTCTAAATGACTTTTTGCATGCAGTAACATTTCTCCATGGATATTCTGGATAAGAACACCACAAGGGTTATTTTCTGAATCATTTTCATGAATTGTTTTCGCATAAAATTTTTTTTCCGGTCCATACCATTCCTCGATAGAATCTAGTTGCGCACAAGCCTCGTAATTGTAAACAGTCTCAAGAAAAGAATCTTGTGAAGAAGTTATTTCACCAATTTGCTTACCATACACATCATATTGAAAATGGGTATAATCACCGGTAGAATTTTCGAGATATTGCAAGTTTGATGCACTATAGTGAGCGGTAGTTTTTTTTAATTCAGTGGTCGTCGCATCCAATAAAATGGCATCTGTTATTCTTCCTAAAAAATCTCGTTCATACATCATGATGCAACCATTAACCATCGTCCACTTTTTTAAAGACCCATCTAAGGAGTATTCAAATAGTTCTTTTGAATGATCTGGATGCTCAATTTTGATTGGCTTGCCTCTTATATTATAGCTTGTAGAGGCTACTCCTCCATTGGGTTTAGTGATGGTACTAATGCGATCGAACAAATCGTAGGTATAGGTCACAATAGGATTTTGTAACTCGCCATTTTCATTTTCACGTGCGGGATAAATTGTACGAATCAAACGATTCAAACCGTCGTATTCAAAGAAAGTTTCCAAGCCAAATTCGTCGATAGTGGCAATTTTATTCCCTTGAGCATCATATCGATAGGTCGTAATAACGGATGTTCGATTTGAGTCTAAACATTCTTGTCGAAGCAAGCGATTTGCTAAATCATAGGTATTGACTGTCGTGCACGACCGGCCAGAAGCATCTACTTTTTTTTGATAAAGCACATTTTGATAACTGTCGAATTTTTTTTCTTCGATAGCTTCTGGAGTTGAGGTGTAGATCAGATTGCCAGCAGGATCGTAATCCTTAACTTCAGAAAAACAAAACCCTCCTTTCTCATCAAAAAAATCTCGGCGAACCAATCGACTTTGAGCATCATACTGATGCACAATGCGTTTTTGAAGCTTTTCTTGACCTGTTCTAAGATCCATGATTTTTTCTTCAATCGTTTCAGGCAAACCTTTCGAAATTCCTACTGATACAGGATATAGATAAGAAATGTGTTGCTCAGTTACTCCCTCAAAGCTTTTAGGATTAGATACGCGTCCATCATCCACAATGACTTTGGCAAGAAAACCGCTTTCGTCATAGCTATACAATTCTCGCAAACGAATCATGCCATCTTCCAAATAAAATTTGGCTGTCAATAAGTCTTGCTCATAGCTGTAGATTAACGAAATGCCATTCTCCCCATTCACTTCTTTTAAATTTTGACCTTCATAAACATAGGTGGTGGAATAGCTCTCAATGCCGGGAACAATGGGAAGGCCTTCATTGTCTTTTGGAATAGGAAAGGGATTGCTCCCGGTTAGATTTCCAAATAAAGTTTCTTTTAGCAATCTACCCGCGTTGTCATACTCATACTCTTGATAGGACCACGTAGAACCTTCAGCATCTTCGATAGATTTTCCTATTGGGGGAAATCGGAGATTTTTAGGATCCCAATAGTATCTTTCAGTCCTGTAAAGCAAGGGTTCATTTTGAGGATCTTTTAAAAAATATTGAATCGATGTAATTTGATTCAAAAGATTGTAATAATAAACTGTTTTATTTTCTAAAGCATCATAGACTTCAGTCATTCCTGGAAAATAATTCAGATGTTGAGTTTGAACTAACTCTCCCAAAGTACCGACTGGATGAGATTGACTTTTGACTTTGCCGCATTTAAATGTTCTAAGGGGTCCTGGATTATTCCATAACTGCTTCTGCTGGTTTTCTAAGGTATAGTAGTCAGTTTGAGTGCAACGCCCTTCTAAACCTTGTTTGCGGCTTAGCAGCATTTTTTGTTGAAGAGGGTGCTCAATGTATTGATATTTCCAAATTTGACCTGAAGGCAGTTGTGCTTCTTCCAGCAGCAAGAATGTCTGATTATTTTTTGTGACATGTGAAGAAAAGCTATATTGCAGCTTTTGCCCATCATGACTTTGAGCTAAACAGGTTAGCGGGCCTTCATTTGAATAGGTAAAATGAATCCAGTCATTTTGAGACTCTTTCTCTAAGATTTTGCATAACCGTCCCTCAACATCATACTCTAAATAAGCTTCTGGTGTTTCAAAACCTTCAGTTTTGCGATAGGGGTAGTTAAATTGCCATCCGTGTTCAATCGCATGTTGGGAACGGTCTTGCGGCATGAAAATGCGTTGCAAAGTAAGCGGTCTTGCCCCTTGAGTGCTTAAGTCAATTTCCCCCTCGTACAACTCCCCTGTAATCACATTAACGGTTTGATTAACAACTGCATTTGTTAAATATTCAATCGATTGGCCAAATAAGGATGCCGTACAAAAGCAAAGAATAGTAAAAAAAAGTGAATGTGTCATAGGTGAGGGTGTGGAAATTAAGAAATGGCAATGAGTGTTAATGAATTTTATTAGCTTCTCGTAATTTTAAATATTTATAAAAAGCTGTATTGGCGTTATAGGTAGAAATCACAAATCCTTCATACCCACCCATGAATCCTCTTTTCAGAATATAGCTTTTAAAAAATGCAAAAAACCCATGAGAAATGGCCTTACAAATGGATGAGGATTTTTTGCCTTGATTTTGGATAGCAAATAACTCGGAGTAAGCTTGCATTTTGGTAAGAAAATCTGTGATTGATTCATAAGAATAGTGTTTTAAAGGTGATTTTAGTTGGATTTTTGTGAGATTTCTTATTTGCACTGCTTCATGCACTTGAGCATCGCAAAATGCAGTCTGTGTACGATTGTAAAGGCGCACTTGGCGATCTGGATACCATCCGCACCATTTAATAAATTTTCCATTAAAATAATTATGCCTTGGAAAAGTGTATACGCATGCAGCCGATAAGGTTGTGTGTTTAATTTCTTCGGCAAGTTCGGGTGTCACAACCTCGTCACTATCGATCGAAAGAATCCAATCGTGTTTAGCTAAACTTGAGGCTAGATTGTGAGTTGGGCCAAATCCTTGAAAAATTCCTTGATGAATCACCACATTAGAAAATTTTTCTGCTAGTGCTAAAGTCCCATCTGTGGATCCATTGTCAAAAATAAGCACTTCATCAAAAAGGCTTAATGCGCTTAAAACTTCATTTAAATATTTTTCACTATTTTTAGTGAGGATAGTTACGCTAATCATATTAGAAATTTAAATAGTTATTATTTTTGCTTGGATGATTCTGGTACAGCTTTAGAGATTTCCATCTCCAAAGCAGTACACGATATCAAGAATCTTGCTTCTTTTCCAAAGATTTAAGAGCATCTTCTTCAAGGCTTCGAATAAAATCATCAGGTAAAGGATCATAATCTTCTTCTTCATACTCTTCAGCAACATCTTGAACGGCTTCATAGACGCGGTCAAAATGTCCTTCGAGATTAACAGGCCTCTCTGCCCAACGGATAATCCCGTCTGAATCAATGACAAAAGTCGTACGCTCAGGAGAATTTTCTCTCAAGGTATCGAATTTCTTTGCTAAATCCAATTGATCATCACACAGCAGAGTGAAATTAAGCTTATGCTTATTAATGAATTTTTGATGAGATTCAGCATTATCAGAACTAACCCCTACCACAAGTGTATTAAGATCATCAAGATCGTCCATGCGATCGCGAAACTCACAAGCTTCTTTAGTACAACCTGGAGTATCGTCTTTAGGATAAAAATATAAAACCAAAGGACTGCCTATAAGATCCTCATCCGTGACCTCAAAACCTTCTTGGTCTTTAATTTTAAATTGAGGAAGACTGTCCCCCACATTAATTTTGTATTTCATATGGCCCTCGCATGTAAAATTTAAAGTTAATTTCATGTCAAAGATCATAGGAAGAAGAGGAAATGTACGTCAACCTCAATTTTATAATGAGACTATTTAGTCGGGTTTTTGATTAAAGATTTCCAGTACTCTTGATTGTCGGGAGAGAGAGATTGGATGAGATTTTTATACTGTACAGGCCATTCGTGGTAGGTTTGAGTATCCACAAAAGCAATTTTTCCATCTTTAGAAAATGGAATGTTATCAATTTTAACACAATCATGGAGCCCGATATTTTTTAGAATAGTGTATAGGCCATCAAGGATTTCACGAGAAACCTTGTCGCTTTTCCACATCTTGGCATTTTCTTTTTCATTATAAAGACCCATGTCCTCCTCAACTAGAATAAAATCTTTTCTCAGGAATTCTGATGGGGGTGAAGGGGAATGTGGCAACTGGTAAATCCATTTTTTGGGCACTTTGAAATATTCTTCGAGACCAAGCTCCCGAATTTCCTTTAATATTAAGTTCGCTCCTTTAACTCGCATCAGCCAATATTCATATTCCGGGAGTTTTTTATAATATTTTTGCGCATCTAGATACAATTTATAAATATACCCAGGTGTATTAGGGTGGGTAGTTACAAGCAAACGCGTGAACTTACGCGGCTTGCATTTTGTAAACCCTGCTTTTTTGAGTGTTTTCAGATTAAGAATGACGCGTGAAGAGGTAAAAATTTTCTCTAGTTGCTCATGCAAAGGGTGCGTTTGAGGCAGTAGATAGGGGATGATTTGCGCCAAAGAAGTTTCTTTGGCTACCAATTCTTCGACTGAAAAGGATTGCTCGGGTGCTGGTTCTAAGCAGATTCCTACAGATAGCATGGCCAATGGAATAATTTGCAGCAGTGAAGTAAAGATTTTATAGATCAATTAATAATCCTCCGTACCACCCGCCTCCCGTTCCCACATTGCGTCCCCAGACATGTTGGAATCCCCCTAACCTGATATAACTTATTGATGTTAATCGAATTAAAGCTTCGTAATCTATTTTTAAGAGGCGATAATTGGGTTCGAGTAAAATTGAAGGTCCAGAGAATGACTTTGTTCCACTAAAAACACCGTATTCCAGCTGGGCTCCTGCTGAAAGTTGAAACCAAGGACACAGGTCGTAGCCTAGGCGGGTATTGGCACGAATTTGATCAGAAGGAAACCCGCTATAAGCGCGGTATCCCACTAAAACTTCGAACCAACCTGGATTTTGGTTGAAACAAAAATATTTTTGCCCATGCAAATCTACTTCTGTGCCAAAACGCCCGTATCTTAAGGAATCTCTCTCCCTTCCAGAGGGAATAATCGCTAATAGTTGCGCCGAAAAATCCCATCCTTTCCATCCAAGAAGAGCATGCCGCCAACCGAGTTCACTGTCTTCAAAACCAATCGTTTTGCCATTCATACTTTCACAGATGCAATTATACGCTCCACGTGCAACTACTGTGTCAGCATCAGTGACTCCATATTTAAGAAAAAGGATACCGCTCTGCACATCAAAGTCATTGAATGAAGGAAGTTTTTTCCCTTTGCTGTTCCAAAAATGATGAGTCTTGTACACTAGATATTCTACTGAACCGACAAACTCGCATTTTTCTTTTACAAATGACTCGCTATAAAGAGTCATTTGATGAAAAAGCAATAGAAGCATATAGAGCTTTAGTAGGCGCATAGGGGATCTATTATATATATTAATTATTTTATTTTTAGATCTAGCATAAGCTCCCTGTTTTGTCTAGTAGCATTTAATAAAAAAAAATCATCGAATAACACTCTTACCACCAATCACTTACATAATAGGACGCAAAATGTTAAATCCCCCTAGCTTAGAGTGTAGAGCCCATGAATTTAAGCGTTTACGACGCAACCGCCGGTCGAATGCCATCCGAAGTTTAGTTCAAGAAAACTATTTAGTTTCTCATCAATTAGTCGCTCCTCTTTTTGTTTTAGAAGGGGAAAACCGAATAGAAGCAATTTCAAGTATGCCTGGTATTTCTCGTTATTCAATTGATGTGTTAATTAAAGAAGTCATTAAACTCTATGAACTTGGAATTAGAGCAATCGATTTATTTCCGGTAATTTCAGCTGAAAAAAAAGATCCTATGGGCTCAGAAGCGATTTTAGAAGGAAATTTAATGCAGCGTGCAGTGCAATGTCTAAAAAATGCCATTCCAGAAATGTGTGTGATGGTAGACGTAGCTTTAGATCCTTACACAGATCATGGGCATGATGGTCTAATTGATGCTGCCGGGCGTATTGTCAACGATCCGACTCTAGAAATTCTCGCCAAGATGTCAGTGCTTGCTGCAGAAGCAGGTGCGGATGTCATTGCACCCAGCGATATGATGGATGGACGAGTTGGATTTATTCGACAAGCTCTAGACAATGCAGGACATACGGACGTCAATATTATGGCCTATGCCGCTAAATATGCCTCTGCATTTTATGGCCCCTTCCGTGAAGCTCTTCAATCTGCTCCTAAGTTTGGCGATAAAAAAACCTATCAGCTAAATCCAGCTAATTGGAGAGAAGGTTTACGTGAAACTCTATGCGATGAAGAAGAAGGCGCGGATTTTTTATTGATTAAACCAGCCCTTTCCTACTTGGATGTGATTTGTCGTATCCGTGAAATGACACATTTGCCAATCGCAGCCTATCATGTAAGCGGTGAATATTCCATGATTATGGCCGCCGCTGAAAAGGGGTGGATTGATGCGGATAAAGTATTAGCCGAAAGCCTCATTTCGATTAAAAGAGCCGGCGCAGATTTTATTTTGACTTATGGTGCAGAACGGATGGCCCAGCTTTTAAAAAAAGGTTGGGGTTTTGCTTAGTCAAGTTTAGCGTTGCCTGTTTTCTCTAATAGTTTCGAATAACGAATCACCTGTCTGGGCAAAGACGCCAATATCTCTTAGCCAGGCAGACATGCCGTATCCCCAACGTTTGCGATCACTATGAGTATAAAGGATATCAAGGGGGATTGAAACTGCTACACCGCGATCTTGATAGCGAGAGCAATTGATGTAGTCTCGAGCGCTGGTATGGGTATACCAAAAGGATACGCGCAAGCCGCTATTAAAATACCGTGTCAGCTCGAAACGCGCGCCCCAATCATTTGCTAAGAATTTGCCCGCTTTAATATGAAAATCCATATTAACCTCTTGGCAATCGTAGTGCACATTGAAAAAGTATTGCTTACCTAAAAATTTTTGATAGGAGGGGGTAAAACGATTTAATTTACGAATTTTATTCGTAAAGCCAATCCCGCGATAAGTTCGCTTTTTTAATAAGGCTGCTTCTATGCCTACTGCCCATACAGAATTCACTGGATAATACAAAATTTCAGAGGCTACCCCGCCGTAAGCTTCTTCAAATAAACCCGTTGAAACCCTTGAGAACCAGCCTTGTCCCATGTTCCAATTTTTCTGGATGTAGGCTTCATCCACCGTAATCCCTTCTTGCTGGTAATAGCGAATGACATCGGTCCGGACGTTGATTAATTGGCTGGGATTTAAGCGATCCACATCTTGGATATCTCCAAGATTGGAAGCAAAGGCATAACCGAACATCACCGAATAGTAAATGTCGTCCCACAGATAGCCATCAAAAGCTAAATTCAAGCCAAGCAAGTATTTGAACTTGCCCCGAGAGCTACCGAAAAAAGTGTGGATTTTGGGAAGCAGCTCAACATTAAACCAATTTCTGGGTTGCTTGAAAATGAGGCGGCTGCATGCAGCGCTCGGAAAACTGACATCCCGTACAGGGCTCAGCACGTTCAACTCAGCCGCAGCAATTTCCTGGGCAGCATAGTCATGCAAAAAACGCACGGCAAAATGAAATTCTTGGATGGGAAGCCCTTCAGCCTCTAAAACGACAATGATATGGTCGATATTACCCGGGGCTAAGTTGGACAGCAAATGATTCAGACGGGTCCTTACGTCACACTCGGTACGGTAGACGCGATTTTCCACATGAATACGCAAAGTCGTTTGACCAAAGCAATCTGGCGAAACTAACATCTGAATTAAATCAAAACCTTGTTTTCGAAAGGGATAGATTAAATCTTGCACAAACGCCATCTCGGGCCTTCTACACCCTACAGGTTCAATGTTTTGCGGGGCTAGGTAGACTTTTGGATTATCAATTTTAGGAAAAAATCCTGGTGTTTCGCCAAAATTATAATTCACAGCAGCAGAAAAAGCCCACTTATGGCCGCGTATGCGACTGCATGATAAATCCAAAAATTCCCAAAAACGGTATTTAAAACCAAAATTTATGGCTGATTTCTTTGTTCTGCCGCGTGGATGTTTCTCGATATGCGGATCTTTATAAGGGGTTGCATCATACTCTGCAACGACTGCAAAATTTCTGAGAAAGGGGTAATCGCAATTTTGTCGAAAAGGAATCCAATGAGCTCCACCAAAAAAGCCCCGAATGCGATGCCATCCATAACCTAAGCTAATTTCAAGATTTTGCGGTAAAAAAACGTGGGTAAAAACAAAATAGCGCGCCTTAAATGCACTGGTTCCCATAAAATCTTCCAATCCACAGGCTAGCCCAGGCAGGATATAGTCGCTATCTTCAGGACGAATAATGGCAAATTTGACGTTAGCACCCTTATCAGATAAATCTCCAAAACCTAATGGACTTAGAATCGGGTCTTGAACCCCTTTAAAAACGCGATAATTTCCTGAAATTTCTAAACGATCTAAAACCTGAAAACGCAAATTGTAAGTGTAGTAAGGGGGGATAGAAGCATAACCAGCTCCAATTTCCCCTTCTTGCCCCATGCGTGCAGAGGGCATATTGAGATACCCTCCTTGTAACAGATGGTTAAAAAAGACAGGCAAACGATCATTAATTCGTCGATTCCAGTAGTCTACAATGATAAGATCGCTAAATAAATCCCCTTTAGTATAAGCAACTTCGGCTGAAAGAGGAGAAAAAACGAAAAAAACAGGCAATAGGAGTGTCAACAAGAAGCTACAAAATGAATAGGGCTTAAATTGGACAGATTGCATGAGTACTTCGAAAAAAAGAGTTTTTTGGGATAAATCATGACTAGATTAACTCTGCAGACAAGAAAAAGCAAGAATAAGATTTGCTGATTAATAATGCAGTTAAGATTATTATTTTTTTGCAGTGACTTTTAAATAAAAATAGTATATAATTGTTTTTAATTTTAATTTGGAGTTAATCATATGGCTGTTACTGTAATTAATCCTAATTCGAAAAATTTCGATCAGGATCTACAAAATGTGCTTTCCAATCTAAATTCTAATACTCGTTTAACCATTACTACAAAGTTGAGCGTCACCAATCGAAATAATTTTTTATGGGGTGCCATCAAAAGTTTTCTAGTTAAGGTTT